>Ga0163150_10000020_pt1 | contig 287012 bp, 288 predicted proteins | sample OliLakLV19P2IB_FD_148628 | JGI IMG/M metagenome (GOLD analysis project Ga0163150, IMG submission 148628) | Freshwater microbial mat bacterial communities from Lake Vanda, McMurdo Dry Valleys, Antarctica - Oligotrophic Lake LV.19.P2.IB | ecosystem: Environmental > Aquatic > Freshwater > Lake >... | reverse complement strand
GAAATACCAGAAATTTCAGCTGTTAAATATGTGTCTAAATCTTTGGAAAAGCAATCTAAAATCTTGCGAAATTTTACCTCAGTGATTCGTGAACGCCTGCAATACTTGTTTTTCATTGATCTAGTCGCTATTTTAGCACGCTAATTTGTGCTTATCTTTACTAGACCCTGTTTTAATATAGAAACGCAATTTCTGGTTGGTCGCTTTTGAGATCCCAATTCTGGTGGTAGTGACAATTTCTGAGTCAGAAAGGGAATGAGGCACAGAAGCTGGAGAAAAAGTCAGATAAGTAGGAGGTTCAAAAACAGTTTGACCATTTTCTGCCGGATCAATATTGCATGCTTGAACTAGCTTAGCTGGACCATTGGTTAAATGGCCAAAATCCGTCAGCCGGCGACACTGTTGCATATGATCTGTTCCTGCAAGTGGTGGTAAGGCACGAAGTAGCACCGCCTCACCTAGGCCAGCTTTGTTAGTAACGACATTGGCACGGTAATGCATGCCATGCGTAAAGTATATGTATAGAGCTCCAGGTTCTTGGAAAAGGAACTTGGTATACGGCCGTTCACCTCTAAAAGCGTGAGCTGCTTCATCACTTACACCTAAATAAGCTTCGGTTTCGACAATCTTGCCAACAGCTTTTCCGACAGGTGAATCATGCACTAAATAGCACCCGAGCAGCTCTTTAGCCACTGTGGTTGTATCTCGAGCATAAAACGATCCTGGTAAAATCATAACGCTATTTTATCTTCTGCCTTATTTGATGACCACATCCTCCTCAAACACTCATGATCATACCTAAAAAAACAGTATCGACTATGATCTTGAGTGATTGTGATTTATAATAGTTCCCTAATGCCCGGGTGGTGAAATGGTATACACGTACGCTTGAGGTGCGTATGCCGCAAGGTGTGGAGGTTCAAGTCCTCTCCCGGGCACCATACAGAACTTTTTAAATAGTTTTTCAGATTAGACCGATCTGACGAGCCATTTTTGGGTTCAAGCCGTCCACTTTCATCATTACTCTTTTTTACGCCCTCTTTTATCTTCATAAACACGAATCTAGGCTGATAGTTCAATTTCTGATCTAGTAAGATCGGGTTCAAGCCGATTGCCTTGAAGATGACTTTTTTGTCTTCTGAGTCGCCATTTTCGAACCTTGTATTAGCGAGTAATGCAAACTCAAAAGCGTCTTTAGCAATATCTGTCCAGTCTTTGCCATTGGTAATTGCTTGTGAAAGTTGGCGGGTTATTTGTTCTTTCTCCATCATTAGTTCGCGTTTCCTGTCGGCAAACTCACTATCTGACAATAAACTGCCGTCGTTCTCTGGTGATATTTTAAGAGCAATAAGATTATCAATCCTTCGGTTTACCCCGTCTAACGCTGTTTGGAGGGCTTCTGAACTATTTTTATTCACCTCTTGGTTTTTGTCTTTGGTTTCGTCTAGTGCTTCGTATGCCCAATCGATAAATTCTTTATCTTCGATCTTAAATTGTAAAAGATCGCTTGAAAATTGCCCTTCAAGTTTTTTAGTCGCTACATATGATTGACTACATTTAATTTCACCCTTTTTCGTGCAACTATAGTAGCCAAAAATCTGCTCTGTACCGTTTTTATATTTCTTTTTGTGTTCTTGAGCCGTAATACAATAATGACACTCTCCACATTCCATAATTCCGTTAAGTGCAAAATCGTGCTTTTGTAGTCTTGCTTTTGATCTTCCGTCCAAGATATCTTGCAGTAGGTTAAATTCGGCGTCTGTAATCATGGCAGCGTGTTGTCCTTGATATAGCTTGCCGGTATAGATAAATCGGCCTGTATAAAATGGATCTCGTAATATCCGATGCATCCAACTTTTGACAATGGGTTTGCCTGAATTTGTGTCACTTCTAAGCGATAAAGGCGCTCGGCTATTTTATAAGTTCCGTCAAACAGAGGAAGGAAGAAAAGAGCTTGCTCATTGTTACGGGCGCGAATAAAAGCGAGAAACAGCCTCATGAGTAATCATGGGGCTGTTTTGGGATTAACTTTTTGAAGTGTTTCCTTGTTTAATCCTTTTGTTTTAACCAGTTCGCGCGTGGTCAGGTAAAAATTAAAATCAGGCCCACGCTCCAGTTTTTTCTGGATGTAGTAAAAAAGATGATTTTTGAGCGTGTTCGTTGGGCAGATCAAGAGTATTTCCGGGAATGGCTTGTCTGTATGATCTTGCCAGTTGTTTTTGTCATGATAGATAAGATACTGCCTTACCCGACTTCGCAATATAGTCGGGCGTACGTCATCAAAAATATCTAAAAAATAGCGCTTTGTGCTTCCGCTTGTCTCCTCAATAGAAAAATAGGCGTCAGGGTTATTTAAAATCATGTAATCCATACCATACAGATCTGTTTGAGTATAAAAATGGAGCGTGGCTTTTGATTTTTGGGTAAGTGTTAGTAATGAGAGATGAAAATCTGGCCATGCAAGTTGATAGTGGAATGAAAAATCGCCCTGACGATTGGATCGGCAATAAAATAAAGGAACGAATGGTTCGAATCAATTTAAAGCAAATACTTTCATCACTCTCTAATGAAGAATTTGATCAAGTGTTTACTTTAATCAAAGAACAAAATGAGTACCGCTGATGGAACACAGAAAATAATTGTAAGTGATATATCGGTGTTGGTGGTGAAAAAAGAAGTTAAAAATCTTCACTTATCGGTATTACCTCCTCTTGGAACGGTGAGGGTTACTGCTCCATTTCGCATGAAGGATGAATCTATTAGGATTGCTGTCGTTTCGAGACTTTCATGGATTAAAAAACAGCAAACTAAATTTCAAGACCAAGATCGTCAAACACTTAGAGAGTACGTCAGTGGTGAGAGCCACTATTTGCTGGGTAAATCCTATCGTTTAAAGCTAGTTTCAAAGAAAGGAGTTCCAAAAGTCTTTACTAAAGGTAAAACCCAAATTGTAATCGAGATTGAAAAGGACATCTCTCATGAAATTATCGAAAAAACATTTCTTAAATGGTATCGAGAAAATTTACGGAAAATAGTCGATAGCTTACAACCTAGGTGGGAAAAGAAAATTGATGTGAAGGTTAAAAAGGTTAGTATTAGGCACATGAAGACTCGATGGGGATCATGTAATTCAGTAAGTAAAACTATTTGGTTGAACTTGGAATTAATTAAAAAACCTACATCATGTATCGAATATGTTATGGTGCATGAGTTTTGCCATTTAATCGAGAAAAAACACAACGATAAATTTATAGAACTTATGGATTTACATATGCCAAAGTGGAGAATGTATAAAGATGAACTCAACCGGATGCCATTAGCATATGAAAAGTGGAAATATTAGAAAGAAATAGCTATGGATATTATTTATTACCCATACCCAGTTCCTGTAAATCGCTACACTATTTCAGTATTGGGTATTTTGTTCGATCATGTGTTTTTACCTGGAGTTTACTTACCTAAAAATCATATAAATATACGCGACCTAGAGGATGAAGATAAAAGATTAACTATGATTCAAAAGAGTCATCCTGAAACATATGGTCAAATAATGATTGCTTTTATTAGGTTTTTGAAGGAGTACCAAGACTTAAACGGTATATTTGTAGGTACGGTAAAGAAGAATGGTGGAGAACTATTGGAAAAGGAATCAATGGACTTTGCGAAACATCTAGAACAGGCAATTTACGGTGTTCCTCCTGAAGGTTTTACTCCATTGATAAACCAAGGAGTATATTTTGACGTAGGGGGTGGAGATATTAACTCACCAAAAAAACTTGAAAAAGTTTGTTTTTCCCAGTCAAAAACTGCAATATCAGGCTGCTCTATCTTTGTATGAAATTCATAGCACTCAATATCTTTAAACAGTGCGGAGAACAATGTGAGAATATTTCCGTGGGAAACTATCCCGATACTATTTTTATCTCGTTCTGTAGCAACTATTGTTTGAAGAGTACGGGTAAATCTATCTAAAGCTTCTTGTTTTGTCTCTCCACTATTAATTCTATCTAAGGTGCCACCATAGTACTCTTTAACATTCTTTTTGTATTTTTCAACATCTTCTTCGTATGATTGTGTAAAGGAGGTTACTTCAGTTAATCCATCGTGTGTTTTAATTGAAATAGCGTTTGGCTTAGCAAGTACGAGAGCTGTCTCTAATGCTTTAGTTTGAAGGCTTGAATAGATCACATCTAAAGCCTTTATCACATTATGAGCAGACAGTTTCTGTGCAAGTTGAATACCCTCAGCAGATAAACCCCATTGTGGAATTGGTATCTGAGGATTAACTTCGGTTTTTGAGTGACGAACGAAAAGGATTTCCATATTTATCTATTATATCTTACTTGAGTCTTCTTTGATTCCCAAACCAACATCAAGCTGGATAATCGCTTAATTGTTTTTGACATCAAGGATCTAAACGAATCCATCAGATCAATCATGATGATGGTGGTCGCTAACTTCGTGAACAATGAGGTCAAACAGAATCCCCAGAAACGAATGCTAGTCATCGACGAAGGTTGGATACTTCTGCAAGAGCCAGAAACCGCCAGATTTATCTCAGGACTCGTCAGACGGGCAAGGAAATATTACTTGGGAGTGACAATTATTTCTCAGCAGGCTAATGACTTTTTAAATCAAGATTATGGCAAGGCTATTGCCAGCCAATCATCACTTCGTATTCTAATGCGCCAAGACACTACCACAATCAAAAAAGTTGCCGAGGAGTTCCACTTATCAGCCTATGAACAACACTACTTATTAACCTGTGACCGAGGTGAGGCACTTATTATTGCTGATCAAAATCATGTGGCGGTCAAGATAGTGGCATCCGATGAAGAACACCCACTGCTAACCACCGATCCACGGGAAGTCTACATCTAGCCATGAATCCCAAGCTAGTATTTACGCTCTGGTCATTTCGCAAAGAACTAAAAGTCGTCCTCTCTGCATTTTTAATTGTTCTCCTGCTGCCAGTGATCGCCGTAATTCTGTTGACTCAGATCGGCTTAAATATTATTTCAGACAAACTCGTTGGACAAGATCCCACTACCCAAAACATCCAAATTAAAGATCCGAGAAGTGGTGAGGTGGTCAAAGAAATCAATCCTACGGTCGTTTGGCCCACTAAAGGGGTCATTACCCTCGAATTTGGAGAGTCGAGCAAGTATCAGGTCTTTCATACAGGAATAGATTTAGCAGGAAAGCTGGATGACCCAGTGAATCCGGCAATGGATGGAACAGTGACCTATGCGGGTGAAATATTTTGGGGCTATGGAAAGCACGTCATTATTGACCATGGGAACAACATAACCACTATCTATGCCCACTTGAACAAGATTTACGTGTATAAAGGCCAAAAGGTGACCACTAGCGACGTAATTGGCGGTCAAGGGAAAACTGGTTGGGCAACGGGATTGCATTTACACTTTGAGATACGGGTTTATGGGATACCGGTCAATCCGAGGGTGTTTTTGGGTAAGTAGTTTATTGATCAGTTTTTCGAGTAAGTCCGCAAAATTTACCTCTGATCTCAATGTCGCCGATGTTATATTGTCTTGGCCAGTTTTTTAATTTTGGATTTGCAGCGCGTAGCTCAATTTTATCGCCCAAATAGTATATTTTCTTTAATGTGGCTAATTCTTCGGGTGTCGAGATTATCGCGACAACAGTATCTCCGTTTTGAGCTATAGTTTGTGAGCGAATTATTACAGTATCGCCATCAAAAATTCCTTCATCAATCATGCTGTCGCCGCTAATTTTCAACGCATAGTGCAAACCTGAACCGCAAAGTAAATCAGAGGAGACATTAATTGGCTCAGGGTTTTCCATTGGCTCAATACCTGCACCAGCAGAAATTGTTCCGAGAAGTGGAATTTCCTTATACGCCTGACCATTGTGAAATGTTGATATACTTCGCGTTGATTTTATAGGATTTTTCAAAAAACCTTTTGTTCTCAATGCAGAAACATGCTTGTGTACTGCCGACACTGAATCAATCTTCATGAGCTTTCCAAGCTCCTCAAGCGTGGGGGGATATTTATGCTCAGAAACATATCGATTAATATGTTCGAGGGCTTCTTTTTGTCGTTTGGAAAGTAAATCTATTGACATAGTATTTCCCTTTAGTATATAGTAGGTGAAACAGTTTCTCTATTATGGAGAAACTAAATCATAAAGTCAAGTAGAAAGGAAAATATGTCTGGAAAAAATCAACATGTAGTACCGCATGGTAGAGATTGGGGAATTAAAGGTGAAGGAAACTCCAAATTCACCTCTGTTTTTGAAAATAAACAGGATGCACTGAAAGCTGGTCGGGAGATATCCATAAACCAACAGTCAGAGCTTGTTATCCATGGACGAGATGGTCGAATCCAAGACAAAGATAGTTTCGGCCGCGACCCAAACCCACCGAAAGATACAAAACGCTAACTATGGATATACTAACCAAATCTATAAAGTCGTTTGCTTTTGAAGATGTTGCCTCATTTTGCAACGAGGGACATCCTGAGGGTATTGAAATCGATTATAAGCAACAGTATCCACAAAAAGGTATAGAGAAGTTTCTTGCAGCATTTTCTAATACGCGTGGCGGAGCCATAATCGTAGGCGTTGAAGAAGACAGGAAGACTGGCCGCCCTATCAAATGGGACGGAATAGACGACGATGCTAAACTTGTCGAAAAAATCTACCAAGAATCTTGCAATATTAGTCCACAGCCGTCTTTTGAGGTCCACAAGACATCGCCTGACACAAACGGAAAAGTTTTTATTCTGATTCGCATATTTGAGGGTGATAAAACTCCTTATTATGTTCAAAACGACTCGAATATTTGGATCAGAACTGGAAACATTAGTAACCCAATCGACATATCATCTCCGGAGTGGACGGAATTATTGGTCGGTAAAAGAGAAAAAGCCGAAAAAGCAAGGTTAAGTTTAATGAAGATGTCGGATAGTGTTTATGTCGCATCGCTTGCCCAAGCTGAAAAAGAGAGGCAAACCCTGATCTCACAAGCGAAACAAAGGGGTGATGGCTCGGAAAGGAATTATTATCAAAAACACTTTGGAAGTGAGGTTGTGATGTTTACCATTTTCTTCCAACCATTCTTTCCAAGAGAAGCATTGGCCCAGCCTCAAGAAATTTTGCAAAAAATTCAGGATATTTCCTACCCCCGAAACGGTTATCGGGAGTTTCCGGACTTAAACCAAACTGCTATTCCGGAAGGTATTATGCACTTCAAACATAACTACGGTGGCTATATTGAATCACAACAGATTTACTCAAAAGGGCTGATCTACAACAAATTAGACGTGTTGAGCGTTAATGATCAGGGAAAACGAATCGTCTACCTTTCCCACATAGCGCGTAGATTATTTGCTGTATTTAAGGGTGCGATGAATTTTTATCAGATGTTCGGATACCAAGGGGTAGTAAAAGTTAATCTGACATTGGATGGGGTTGTTGACGTTTACTTATCAGAAATAAAACCGGATGGCTTCCACTTCTTTGGTGATGACCACGAAGGTTTACTCCAAAATTATTCATGGGAACTTGATCTTGAAACTCGAGAGTTGAATGACCAAGAGAAGTTTAAGCAGCAGTTCTATCAAATCATACGGAATATCTATTGGAATCTTGGGTTCAAAGAATTATCCCAGCTGATTTTGGACAAGTTCTTGGAACAAAACAAGTTGACGTAAAATGAAAAACATCAATAAGAATGGCCTAAATAGAGATATTCCACTCCCTACTAAACGCGTAATCCGACAAAGATGCGGATACGGATGTATTTTGTGCGGAGGTTTGTTCTGCCAATACCATCATTTTGATCCACAATTTGCGGAAGCAACAGAACACAGTGTGGATGGAATAACCCTTCTATGCCAAAGACACCACGACGAGGTCACGAGAGGCAGAATATCCACAGAGAAAGTACGAGTAGCGAGCTTAAATCCTAACAGTGTAAAAAACAAACAAACAAAGTATGTTTTTGAGGACCTAGCATTTCCTCTTGAAGTGGGTTTGGGAGGGTTAGTTTTTATCTCTGCCGATGGAATTCTTTTGAAGATCGATGGAGAGAAAGTAATTTCGGTCCAATATGACGATGACGGAGTGGCTACGTTTAGTGGCATTTTCTGTTCACCTAGTGGCGAGAGACTTGTGGTCGAAAACAATGAACTTACTGCGAGCACCGGCCATTGGGATATTGACTCAAAAGGCAGAGAAATAATTATTAGGGATACCTCTCAGGAAATTATTTTTCACTTAACTTTTACTCCTCCATACCGCTTACAAATCATAAAGATCAAAAATTATTATAAAGGGACAGTGCTTGATAGCGAGTTTTCCAAGAAGTTATTTCTTCAATCTTCCAATGGAGCAACCATCAACTTTGAGAGTGGTTTTATAGCAATCGGTGGTAACGTAGAATTAAATAAAGAGAATGGGATTGTAATTAGCGGTGGGTCTTTGGTAATGGGTGCAAAAATGGAGAACGCATTTAAAGGAACAACTATGGATTATCTCATTGGTGAAGTTAATAAAATTAGACAGATGAGCGCGCTGGAGGGAAAACTTGACAAACCAACATCATAAATCTTTCTATATTACGTTCTTAAGTTTTTACTAGAATATTTCACCGCTGAGAACTCTTTATAGGTTTACGATAGAAATGCTAACGAATGAGGCATCAATTATTATTGATCTGTCAGATGAAAAATAAAGATTTAGTTTACTAGGTCTGGCTTTTTATCCTCTATTTTCTTGGTTTCCATTCCCATAAAAACGTCCGATGTCTTCAAAAGCTCGGTAAAAGCGTCGACATCTTCTTTATGTTCAGGGTCAAGTACCTCAAGAATTTTCTGGACATCATCCTTATTGTTGATATCCAGATTATGATCATGCGCATATTGAAGCGCATCAATCATCAGTTCAGATTTATTGACTACAGTATCGTTCATATTTCCTCCTTAGTATAGCAAATTGTTATTAATATCGTTGACCTGATCGTATTTCAAAAACTGGAATAATACTTTGACCTTCTGTGCGTCCTCCTCACGCTCCATAAATTCACGACTATTACGATGCGAGAGAATGTTCAAACTGCCTTTCCAGATGATCTTGCGGTCAATCATGGCAATTTTTCGATGATGCGTCTTATTCATCAATACTTGGATTCCCAAGCTTTCAAAAAATCGGATTCCTGCCTCTGATTGTTCAGCCATGAGGGGATCATGCTCCTCTGGATGTCTGGTGATGATGATTACTTTAATCTTTCGTTCGACCAAAGACTCAAATATTGATTTCAAACTCCGCATTTTAGGAATGGTAATAAACGGTGACTCGATAATGACTTCCGCTTTAACTTCGCGTAGATCTCGTTCAAAGCGTTGGTAAAAGCTATTTTCATCTGTTAAAATATAGGTTACAGTCTGGGAAGTGTTCTTGATCATACCTTATTCTCCTTTTTAAAATGAGCGAAGGCAATGATAAGGCTAACTTTCTCTTTTGGATCAATAGAGGAGGTTAGATAGGTTCCAACATCGTCCCAGATGGTGCACTAGTTTGTCTATTGTACCAAGCTCGCACCTATTTTCAAAACCAATGACTTCACACGCTCCCCGTGCGTGGTGGCTTGAACCTCTTGTGTACGCTCCGATTGCGCTGGAACGCGCCTCGGGTGCGCTCGCGGACTCGCGCGGGCAAAACCCAAAAATTTTCCTTCCTTCCTGATTTAATTCGGCGGGGGGTGTGGGGGGAGCCGACAAAAAATGGAAAGGAAATTTTTGGTTTTGCTCCGCCGTTTCAGTCTCCGAAAAGAGCAATCTTATTATGACATTTTTGTTTGCTCTTTTCTACATCTTCGCGGCGAGGCGAGGCGCTTCCTCTCGGCGTTTGGTGGTAGCTTGAAACTTTGTGGCTTCGGTGACTGTCCTATATTTCTACATTCTTTGCTAGAGTCTTGAATCGTTCACCATTTGCCTGTAGAACAGTAATTGTTACATGGCCAGTTTTGCTCGTCTTAATATCTTTTACAATGCCCAATTTGCCAGCATGTGTGCCACCAAGGACTTTACACTTAGCACCGTCTTTCAATTTTTGATTTGGATTGGATTTCATAATTGCTTACATTATATCAATTTTAGTCATATTTGTGAATAAATAGTGGCTTGCGCCAAGGCGCAATCAAATCTATATGTGCTTGCCCCGCCCGCCCGGTGCGCGCACAAATCCCCGCCGTTTTGAAGAAATATTATAAAACGGCGGGGATTGCTCCCTTAACGGCAAAAACTAAAATAATTTTCCACCAATTATTGGGTCGGTCTTATCGGGAACAATTAAAATAACTTTATCGTCTTTATCTGGAACACCAAGAGTTAGTACTTCGGACTCAAAAGGGCCGATTTTTCTTGGTGGAAAATTCACCACACCTAATATCAATTTTCCCTTTAATTCCTCTTTTGTATAAAGTGCAACAATTTGCACGGAGGAATTTTTAACACCAATTTCTGAGCCGAAATCGATCTTTAGCTTATAAGCAGGTTTCTTTGCTTCAGGAAAATCATTTACCTCAATAATCTTTCCGACTCTGATATCCAGTTTTTGAAAATCTTCAATTGTTGCCATAATTTTCTTTGGTGGTCTTAAGAAGCAAGGCTTCTTAAAATTTTTTCATACTTATTATCCATCTCAACCTCCGTATCATCAGTAGCGTTCAACTTATTTTCAAGATTTCTGTCTCCAGGAACTTGAACTTTCTCTATTCCCTTTTTTGGTTTTTGGACGCGGATTTCTTCATTGGTTATTTTTATTGAAGTATCGTATTTCTTTTTATCTGTAACTTTATCAATCGCGATAGCAATAATAAAACCGCCGTGTTCTGTTTCAATATATGAATCACTCATTTCAGCACTTGCCCTTGCACCAATACCAGTGCTTTAGTTAGCGGGGTGAATTTTGCAAGGGCGAGCATAGCGAAGTTTATTGAAGGCGAAGCCGGAAACCCTTGTAAAATGAGGGGTAAGGCCCCTTTTTGTACCATTAAATAGTTGAATAGTACTATCTTATAGTGTATAATTCGCTAATAATTATGGCTGAGATATTTAAACCATTCAGTTTATATTGTGGTGTAGGAAAAACGATTGCAACTGTGCTTGTAGAAACGAACGCAGATTTGCGTGATAATGTTGAAAGCTAAGTTACAGAACCATGCAAAGGCTGTAAAAAATGGTCACAGTCAAGTATAAAACGAGTCGAAGATCAGGCTATTGCCAAATGGGGAGATCAATCAGGAATTAGAGAAGGTCGCGCAAATCAATTAGAACAACATCTTGTAGATTTAGGACGTTTCGACGATGGGGAACACAAGCTTGTTGTAGGTATGTGTACACCTATCACTAGTGAGAACGATCTATAACATAAACAAATAGTCGTACCTAATCACCTCTGGTGAAGTTGTAATATTATGGGTTTATGGATAAAGCACTCGAAAAGAAAATAGTCGAATTAGTGAAATAAAATCGAGCTTGTTATAATACGACCATGGACCAAATGACAGGAACATTGACCACTATTTTCAAAATGGATAGTGAAAAAGGGAAAGAAATTGGTGGTGGTTTTACATACATGTGTCACGAATTTAACCAGTTTCCTGACTTATCGGATGAAAAGAAAAGTGAAATTATAGGCCCCATTATTTCAACGATGAAGAAGCTTGGTAAGGTAGCAGAGGCTATAGACAGATATGAGTCTCTGGAAGAAGTGGAGATGGAAGCATTAGTAAAAAGAGCACAAGAAGATAAAAGTAGCATACATCTTATCCACCAAAATAAATCGGTTGAATTAGAAGGTGCAGTAGAAGAATTGTTAGCAGTTCAAAGGCTGCTTTAGATGTTGCTATAAAAATTCTTAGACCACTTTGGGGAATTAATTTAACTACATATGGGGACACAGGCAAGGATGTTGTTAAATCCTTAAAAAGGAACGTACCGGTACCATCCTAACCAAACATAGAAAGGCTTATAGCCTTGGTAGAAGGTGGTGAGCCTTGGATGAGAAAATTAAGAATCCAAAGAACAAAAGCTGAACATCAAGGCACTTCTACAGTTTCTCCCCTATCTGTAACTATAGTGAGCGGCACTCCTGTATAGGTATATCCCAGCGTTGGAAAAGATATGCCTGCAAAGGAATTTATCAATATTGTCTACGACAATATCTTCTGCTTTTTACAAGATTTTATAGCACTAAGTTTAGATTCAAAGATTTTATCTGGCAGGAAAATAGTCGTTACAAATGATGAAACAGGTAAAAAGCGTAAATTTAGAGTAGGAATACTTAAATCGGCTTTAAGTTAGACGGTTAAAAAATTTGCTGTTTTGGAAGGTATTTCATTCTAGTCTGAATCGGTTCACCATTTAGGTTGTCACAATAAGATAAGTTATTAACTTTCTGCCTGGTTTATTGAAGGCGAAGCCGGAAACCCTTGTCAAAATGAGGGGCAAGGCCCCTAAAAACTAGATTTATTTATAGGATATAATTAGTTTATGAGTGAAGTTTTATTTATCTGTGAAGGCAATGTTGGCCGTAGTCAAATGGCCGAAGCATTCTACAATCAAATGAAAGGCAAAGGATCTGCTATAAGTGCTGGAACGGATGATGTTGGTGAAAAATATAATTTCAGACCAAGAGAAGACATAGTTCAGGTGATGAAAGAAAAGGGAATTGATATATCAACTCAGAGAATTAAACAAATTACTGAAACAATGCTTGTAGAAGTGCGGACGATCGTCATACTTTGTAACCCAGAACTATTACCTGATTTTCTAAAAGTAAGTAGTTTGAATATCCTATTTAAAGAAGTTCCAGATCCTCATGAAAGCACAATTGAAGGTGTAAGAGAAATAAGAGATCAGGTAGAAAAAATCATTCTTAATTTATTAGAACCAACTGATTTGATATAATTAAATTATGGATGGAATAGTGACCTATGCGGGTGAAATATTTTGGGGCTACGGAAAGCACGTCATTATTGACCACGGAAACAACGTAACCACTATCTATGCCCACTTGAACAAGATTTACGTGTATAAAGGCCAAAAGGTGACCACCAGCGACGTAATTGGCGGTCAAGGGAAAACAGGTTGGGCGACTGGAGTTCATTTACACTTTGAAACACGAGTTTATGGGATACCGGTGAATCCAAGGGTGTTTTTAAAATAATCAATTGCTGATATTAATAATTGACGGGTGTCAACTATATATGTTGACGGATGTTTAAATCTGATGTATAATCCTATCTATGCATCAGATACAAGAAAAGATTTTAGAATTATCCAAGACAAAGGATGTATTAAGTTTGGGTTTAAGACCTTTAGGTAGAGAAATAGGTGTAGATAAACCACAACTTGTAAAACACCATTTACTTCAGCTTCAAAAAAAGGGCCTAATTAAAGCCAAGTCTAGAGAAGATATTCGTCAGGTTCTCCAACATATCTCAAAACAACAACCGGAAATTGTGCAGATTCCCGTGGTTGGTGTTGCAAACTGTGGTCCAGCTACACTACTCGCGGATGAACGAGTTGAAAAATACATAATGATTTCAGAATCTTTATTAAAAAAGAAAAATAATACTTTTGCTCTTGTTGCTAAGGGTGATTCCATGAATAAAGCCAATATTGGCGGAAATAATATCGAAGAAAATGATTACGTTTTGATTGATGGTGATCAACGTAATCCAGCTCCAGGTGATTACATTCTTTCGATTATTGGCAATTGCGCAAACATCAAAAAATACGCCCGTACGAAGGATGGAAATATCGCCCTTCTCTCAGAATCTGACTCAAAATATGCACCTATATATATAAGCGATGATGACGAATACATTGTGAATGGTAAGGCAATACAGGTTATTAAAGCAGTAAAATAATATGTCATACAGAAATAAAACATACGTAATCTTTGATGGAGATGATATTCGGTATTATCGTCTCATGCAGGCATGGAAAGAGAACGACAATATCGACTTTGATTTTAATAGTGCTCACGATATAGGTGGCATTAGAAATGATTCTGAAGAATCAACTATAAAAAGACGACTCAAAGAAAGATTTTCAAATTCTAAACAAGCCATAGTGTTAGTTGGAGAAAACACAAAATATAAATACAAATATGTTCGCTGGGAAATTGAAGTATCACAGGATTTAGAACTTCCCATAATAGTTGTGAATCTTAATGGCATGAGAAAAATTGATAATAATTTATGTCCTACAATACTTAAGGAGTATTTGGCAGTACATATTTCATATAACAGAGATGCCATCAAATATGCTTTAGATCATTGGCCAGGCTTTCACGCTTCTAATAAAGACACTAAATCTGGCCCATATAGTTATAAACAAAGTGTTTACGAAGAACTTGGATTATAAAATATGACTTACATAGAAAAAGCGGTCGATATAGTACGAGAAGATTTACCGGGTATATATTATTGTGCATCTGAAGGATCAATTGCAGCGCAGAAAACATTTCTTTTGCTGATTAAAATCAACATTGGACTACTTATCGTCTTGGCAATACTTTCTGCCATTAATATTGGCTCGATTAAAATGAATTATCAGTATTTGATACCATTAACAACTTCTATATTATTGATGATTAGTATTATTATCACTTTTTCCACTGAATTCGGAAAATATGAAAAAAAATGGTACGACGGAAGAGCGATAGCCGAATCTTTAAAAACACTTTCGTGGAAATTTATGATGAAGGCCGAACCTTTTTTCGGTTTATCTAAAGAAGAAGCCGAAGCCAAGTTCCTAAGTGATTTTAAGGAAATAAAGAATGTAATCAGACCAATGGGTGAACTTTTTGGGGGTGATACTCAGGCTAACGAGCATCAGTTAACAGATAAAATGAAAACGGTATATTCATCTGATCTTGAAACTAGAAAGGGCACATATGAGAAAAATAGAATTAAGATCCAAAAGAAATGGTATAAAGATAATTCGGGTGCAAACTCAAAAAAATCAGAGCACTTTCTTTGGGTTATTGTTAGTTTTCAAATTGTTACTTTCTTATCTGCATTACTCATGATATCCAATCCTAATTCTGTTTTTAATCCGACTGGTCTGGCAACGACTGCGATTGCTGGCTTAATGACTTGGATACAGGTAAAACAATATAAAAATCTTGCCGAATCGTATGGAATAACATCAACGGAATTGAGCATCATAGAGGCTACAATCCCAAACATTGATAACAATGAAAGATTCTCAAGCTTTGTTGCTGAATCGGAGACGGCAATATCGAGAGAGCACACATTGTGGAGAGCCAGGAGGACAGTACAGTGAAATGAAAAGACAAATTTTTTATAGCTACCATTTCAAACCGGACTCATGGCGTGTCGCAATGGTGAGGAACATTGGAAGTATTGAAGGTAATAGGCCAGCTAGTGACAATGATTGGGGGAATGTTATTACCAGTGGCGATAATGCTATAAAGAATTGGATAGCGGAGCAAATGAAAAATAGATCATGCACTATTGTGCTAATAGGAAATCAAACAGCAAATCGAAAATGGATAAATCACGAAATAATTGAATCTTGGGACAAAGGTCTTGGAATTGTAGGAATTGATATTCATGGTTTATTAAATCAAGAGGGATATGCCGCTTATAAGGGTGAAAATCCATTTGACTATATTACTCATGGTCCGACTGGAAAGATAATGTCTACAATTGTAAAACGATACGATCCCGCTGGAAACAATAGTAAAGAACGGTATGCTTGGATAGCGCAATATCTATCAGATGCCGTAGAAGAAGCTGTAAAAATTCGAGCTAATTATCATTAGGGTGTTACCAAATAAATTACTAACATATTAGGATAAAAGATTGAGCGTTAATTTGATAAATTTAGCTTTTTATCTTCTATTTTCCTGGCTTTCATCCCCATAAATACGTCTGAGGTTTTAAGAAGCTCGACAAACTCAACAATATTTTCTTTGTGTTCAGGATCAAGTACCTCGAGAATTTTCTGTACATCGTCCTTATTGGCGATATCCAAATTGTGGTCATACGCATATTGAAGTGCATCGATTACCAGCTCAAATTTATTGATTACGGTGTTGTTCATATTTCCTCCTTAGTATAACAAATGATTATTAATGTCGCTAATTTGATCATATTTCAAAAACTGAAATAACACTTTTATCTTTTGTGCGTCCTCCTCCCGCTCCATAAATTCACGACTATTACGATGTGACAGAATGTTTAGACTGCCTTTCCAGACGATCTTACGATCTATCATGGCAATTTTTCGATGGTGAGTCTTATTCATTAATACTTGGATCCCCAGACTTTCAAAAAATCGGATTCCTGCTTCTGACTGTTCAGCCATCAGGGAGCTGTGCTCTTCAGGATGCCTAGTGATGATAATAACTTTAACTCCTCTTTTAACCAGAGATTCAAAGATTGGCTTTAAACTTCTCATTTTTGGAACGGTAATAAATGGGCTTTCAATGATGACTTCTTTCTTGGCCTCAAGCAAATCGTGCTCAAATCTATAGTAAAAGGTATTTTCATCTGTTAAAATATATCCTGTTGTCTGGGAAGATAACAGCGCACTTTCTTTTTTGGGAAATGTGAGCCAGTTCATAGCTTTTTCTCCTTTTTAAAGTGAGCAATGGCAATGATCAAACTAGCTTTCTCCTTCGGATCAATAGAGGAGGTTAAATAAGTTCCAACATCGTCCCAGATGGTGCACAAGATAATCCTTGTAAAATGGCCGCTTAGTCTCAGCTGGTTAGAGCGCCCGGTTTACATCCGGGAGGTCGCAGGTTCGAACCCTGCAGCGGCCACACTTTTCTGACTGGACCTGTAGGCAAATTGGGAGTTACCCCGTATAATAAGGATTCGTTTGAGCTTGCCAAGCTAGCCAAGTTGGTCACGGCGCGTGTCTGAAAAACACGAAATTCAGGTTCGATTCCTGAGCTTGGCACAAGGAAGTTGGAAAAAAAGATTACTTGCCCATGACTTGGCGGACCATCTGTCCAATAAAGTTGATGAGCCACTTCAGACCATCTTCCATCAAAACTAGAGTCGTTTTAAGCACTTGGTTCACAGAACTGGTGGCATCGCGGTTTTGTTCGTATCTTGAATATGACATAATACAAGTGTATTGTAACAAACTCTTTGCTACAATAAGCCGGTTCAATCAAAATAAATGCGAGAATAGCTCAGCTGGCTAGAGCGCTTCCTTGCCAAGGAAGAGGTCGCGGGTTCGAATCCCGTTTCTCGCTCCCTCCGATATTGGTTTTATCCTGTTACTAAATCCCCCTAGATAAATGAGTGCAACACCAGCATTATTTCGATGCTTGAATTTTTAGCTAATGAAAACTTATTCGGAAGACTTAATAACACTCAGTAGATGGATAACTTGATATCCGGCAAAAGCGGTTAAGATATGCCATAAAAAGTGAGTACCAATGGGAAACCAGGTGCAAATCCAGACATCAATACTTCTAAAAATGATGGCTAGTATATACAGACCTACCACTTCAACGAGTGGCCTAATTACCTTTGGTCCATAATGCCTGGTCACAAACCAACCCATAATAGAAACAAAAGCTACGGCTACGATGTGTCTAATTGAACCATTGAGCAGTTCTCGTGGAAAATAGATAGACAATAATATCTCAAGCATTATAAAGCCGGCTAAAACCAGAGTGGCTTTTAACTTACTCTCCATCAATTCTCTTAGGCAAATAAAAAAGGCATACAGAATAAAAATATAGATCGGCAGTCCGTCGATAACGAGAGTGAGTGAATTCCTGGCTGTGTGATATGCGAGGCTTCCTAAACCTACTAACAAAAGCATCCAGGGCAGTATTAGCAGCTCACGATCTTTAGTCTGCTTTTTTTTGAGTAAACTATATCCGAGATATGCAGCGATCAAAAAAGCTAGATTAGTGAGCGCGTTTATCGGTTCAGCCAGCATGGACAATGAGTTGCCTCGCTCACAATACGCTGTTTGAGATAACTTATCACTTGCAATGAGCAAACGCATATTCTACTTTAAGTAACCTAAACAATACCTGCATTCTCCCACTTTAGAATCTTACATTTAGCAAAAACTCTTTATAGGAGTCGGACTGTTGATTGTTGATGTCGCCCGGCAGAATCTTTGCTTGGTCGAAAGTTCGCAGCTCCATTTCTCTCGCCACCTCCCGAAAAGCCATTCTTTTAGCCACATCAGCGGGTAGAGGATAGCGGGAACCATATCTGAGTTCCAAATCCTGAAGTCGTTCCTCGAGTGATGTAACTCCTAAAGGCGTGACTCGACAGTCACTATACTCACAGATCATTTTTCCTAAGTCGCCACTCTCAAAATCAGCGGTCGTTTGGTCAAAACCTACTGCCTCAATCAACTCCAGAACTCTTTGACTAGACTGGATCTCCCGGGCAATGGCAAGCGTTGCATCATGCACATCTGGTCCGTACTTTGAATGAAACTCATTCTTAACCCCATGCCAGTAGGCTTTTCCCTCAGGCTGGACAAAATCCGGATATCTATCGAGGTCAAACTTTAAAATGTTCCCCATATCATGGAGTAAACAGGCCTTCAACACATTTTCGGTATCAATTGGAGAGCGAAGATTTTCACAGATAGAGTTGGCGACGCCAGCTACCCACAGCATGTGACGTTGCAACGAGGGCATAATTTGATACTGATGGTAAATATCACGCGTTGTCATGAACGCTTAGGGGTTGGTTTTTTGGTAAAAAAAGCCGAGTAGCGAACTATTCGAGGAAACTTTTGATAAAAGGCTTCAACTGAAATGTCCACTGCTTGCTTGACATCATAGTAGGCTGTATTGATTGTTAGGTCGTATGAGTTTCGCTTGCGCACATCTCGTTTCAAGTACTGTTTCACGAACAGTTCTCGCTCTTGCTCAGTTTCCGCGATCACCTTTTTAGCTTCTTTTTCCGAATAGCCCTCAAACTTCATAGCTCTTTCTACTCTGACGACGTAGGGAGCCGTAATATTTAGGTGCAAGCCTTTAGAAAAAGGGGTGATAAAGTTAGCGCCCCGGCCTAAAATCACCACATTCCCCTGATGTGCATAGGTCAGGATAATCTTCGCCAGTTCGGTGACATACTTGATATCATCGACATATTCTGTGTTTAACATCGAGTGAACCATATCTTGTAAGGAGGACCGACTCCGTTCATCTATGGCTTTAATCACTTCCTTTCGTCTTTTGGTGGAAGTGGCTATCTCATCAATAATTTCCTCATTTATGCACCTAAAACCCAGCCTTTCGGCAATTGCCTCGGCGATGGGGGCGCCCCCACTGCCTGGTTCCCGGGCCACAGTGATGAACGGACGTGAGAATGACAGTTCAGCATCTTCAGCATCTTTAGAAGCAAAGGCCAACTTATCCCTCAAGTTCAGAGAAGTGATGATTTTATTTATAAGGGGATAGTAGTGAATTGCCATAGTATCATTATAGTACAGCAGTCGAGGAGTAAAAAATAAGTATTTATTCGGTCCAGTGATATAATGATTCTCTTGCGTCAGTAGCTCAGTTGGATAGAGCATCTGTCTTCGGAACAGAGGGTCGGGGGTTCGAATCCCTCCTGACGCACATATAATTATTTTTTGGGCCTTTATTCTCACATAATTCTTACGCTATCCTTATATAGCAGCTACATGCCCCTGCCAGACTACAGGTGTTACTCAGTTGGAAGATTAATGTATGGCTCAGACGCTTTCAGCTGTTTCAGTGGTTATACCCGCCTATAATGAAGCTGGATCAATTCAGGAGCTGGTGACTCGAATTCACACCGTTTTATCACAAATCAGTCTTACATATGAAATTATTATCATCGATGATCACTCTGATGATGGCACCCCCCAAATCGCTACCCAGTTGGCAGCAACATACCCAATAAAACTCCTCTCCAAAAAAGGCAAACGGGGCAAGGCCCAGTCAGTACTCCAGGGATTTGCTGAAGCTGCCCATGATGTAATTGTCATGATCGATGGCGATCTCCAGTATCCCCCTGAAGCCATTCCTCATTTACTCCTACCACTTATCAATGATCAGGCTGATATTGTCGTCGCTAATCGTAAGGAACAACAGATCTCGAAAGCTCGTCAATTGTTTAACCAGTGTTTCTGGTCCGTTTTTGGCAAAAAACTTCATGGACTTGAAGTTGATATCCAATCAGGTTTGAAAGTTTTTCGGACTGAAATTATTCATCGTCTACAGTTACGCCCCTCCCAATGGACATTTGATATGGAGTTTTTAATTAAAGCCAAAAGTGCCGGCTACCACCTAGCATCAGTAGACATTGTCTTCCTAGATCGAACAACGGGCAAATCAAAAGTAGGGTTATTTAGATCTGCGTTTGAAATTGGATGGAGTGCCGTTAAGCTAAAGTTCCTCAAGCATGAGGCCATCCCATTCTCAATTAAGCACGCTGAGAGAGTCGGTAAAGGTTTCCATTTTAGAGGAAAACGGTATGTACATCACACCAAGCTTCACGACTCAGAAAGCGCTTTTACAAACCTAACCTTTTCTCAACGGTCAATGTTGCTCGGTGTTATCGCCCTAATAGTGGCAGGCTTAGTAATTAATCCTCACTTCACTTTGATCACTGTCTTCGCCACCCTGACTACGTTGTACTTTATTGATTTGCTTTTTTATATGTTCCTCGTGGTTGCTGGCTCGATTAAGCAGCCGGAAATAGCGGTCAGCGATGAAGAAATTGCCCTGCATGATCAGAATTGGCCAAAATATACAATTTTCTGTCCGCTCTATAAAGAATGGAGTGTGGTACCCCAGTTCATTGCTGCCACCAGCGCCATGGACTATCCCAAAGATAAACTCCAGGTGATGTTGCTGCTGGAAAGTGATGATCAAACGACGATCGATATGATCAATCAATTTGATTTGCCGGATTTTTTTCAAGTGGTGGTAGTCCCTGATTCTCAACCTAAAACCAAACCAAAAGCCTGTAACTATGGTTTGACCAAAGCCACGGGTGAATTTGTGGTTATTTATGACGCCGAAGACATTCCTGATCCGTTGCAACTAAAAAAAGCCGTCATCGCCTTTGAAAGAAGTCACTCCAAAACCATCTGTATGCAAGCCAAACTTAACTTTTACAATCCTCACCAAAACCTCTTGACCCGAGTTTTTACTGCCGAGTACTCACTCTGGTTCGACTTAATTTTAACTGGCTTACAATCTATACATGCACCCATCCCGCTGGGGGGGACGTCCAATCACTTCCGAACCGCCGAACTCAAGCACATCGAAGGTTGGGACTCATTTAACGTGACTGAGGACTGTGACCTTGGTATTCGGTTGGCTAAAAGAGGGTATCGCACGGCTTTGATTCATTCAACGACCCTGGAAGAAGCAAATAGCGATCTCAAAAACTGGTTCTGGCAAAGAACTCGGTGGATCAAAGGCTACTTCCAAACCTACTTTGTCCACATGCGGAATCCCGATACTTTTGGCGAACGAGCCCGAAAAAGTGATTTTCCCATGTTCCAGTTAATTGTCGGTGGCAAAGTTCTACTGGCATTGATTAACCCTCTGATGTGGATTGTGACAGCGTTGTACTTTTTGGCTCGCAGTCGCTTTGGAGCCGGTATTGAGGCACTTTTCCCTGCCTCGGTGCTGTATATGGGCGTCTTTTCATTGATCGTGGGCAACTTCTTGTACCTTTACTACTACATGATAGGATGTGCACGGCGGGGACAACATGAGTTGATTAAGTTTGCTTACTTGGTACCCATCTACTGGTTGATGATGAGTGCTGCTGCCTGGGTCGCTTTCATTCAACTTTTTTACCAGCCTCATCACTGGTCAAAAACCAAACATGGTTTGCATCTAGTGAAGGTGAAACCAGCTAAGCCAGCTTCACCAGCAGTTCGTATGAGCCCAGTGAGCTTGACCGCTAGTTACTAAGTACCTAAAAGTAGGAATTCGATTATTTTTGTGCCGCAAAGCTTTCGTTACTTATCTGAGAGAATCTCGTCTCTGCAGCTATGGCTGCTGATTTGTTTTACGTTGGCGATTAGTGTTACCAGCGCGTGGTCTTTTCTGAGCAAAGATCTCCTGGTGTCATACGGTGATGCTGAATCTCACCTCAACATTTCAAAACGCGTAGTCGATAGCATTACTCCCGGAGCTGCTCAGCTAGGTGGAATCTGGTTGCCGTTACCACATCTGCTAATGGTTCCTTTCGTGAAGTTTGATTTTCTGTGGCGAACTGGTCTGGCTGGCTCAATTGTGTCGGGGGCGAGTTTTATTTTTGCCAGTATTTTTCTGTTTAAACTCATCCAGTACCTCACTAAAAACTCGCTGGCAGCATTCGTAGGCTTGCTAGTATTCGTCCTCAATCCGAATGTCCTCTATATGCAGTCCACTCCAATGACGGAGTTGCCGCTGCTGGCCTTTTTTTCCGCCTCCACCTATTTCTTTGTCAAGTTTCTTCACCAAGAAAATGACACCTCCAACTTAGTACTGGCAGCTTTTTTTGGTTTCTGTGCCACTTTAAGTCGTTATGACGGCTGGTTTTTGGTGTTAGCTCAAGCAGGTTTGATTGTGCTCAAATACCTACCGCGACTTTTTAATTCTCACCAACGAAAAATAGCTGAGGGAAATGTGTTCTTGTTTTCGACGGTTGCTTTCTTTGGCGTTTTCTTGTGGTTACTCTGGGACTATTTAATTTTAGGGGATCCCTTGTACTTCACGAGTAGCCCTTTCTCAGCTAAGTCCCAGCAAATGGGGTGGCAAGCCCGTGGCGAGTTGCCCAATTATAATAACCTGCCTCTATCAATTATTTACTACGCACTTACCTCTGCCGCCAACATTGGTTACATCATGGCAGCCGCCGCTATCATCGGTTTGATTTTTTTTCTCGTGGATGGAAAACAACATCTGCGATTTTTGGTGGCAATGTTATTAGCGGTGCCGTTTGTTTTTTATGTGGTGACGCTGTTTATGGGCCAATCGGTAATATTCTTACCCCAGTTAGTACCGGAAACTTTTGAGTGGAACTTATTCAATGTTCGCTTTGGCATGATGATGATTCCGGCAGCGGCTTTTTTTGTGGGTTACTTATTTCACCGTTGGCGATGGTGGCCACTCAGAGGTTTCCTCATTGGCTTAATAGTCGTTCAAGCTTGGTTTTTTGGTTCAGGAACCACCAATGCCATTACCCTCCAAGATGGTGTGACTGGTCTATCAGCTTCAACGCCGTCTGATGCTGAAGGGTGGATGAGGGAAAACTACGATGGAGGGTTGATCTTAATGGATGACTTTGCCCGAACCTTAAGTGTGATTCGAATTGAGGTGCCGATGCAAAACACTATTTACATCGGAAATAAACCCTATTGGGAAGAATCCCTGGCCGAACCAGAGAAGTATGTCACCTGGATCGTGATGCAGGAAAATGACTCGGTGTGGAATGCGCTAATCGAAGACCCGGCTCAGCAAGGTCGTTTGTATGCCCATTTTCAAAAGGTGTATACGTCTCCTAAGATTTTGATCTTTAAAAAGACAGAAATTAGCGACTAGATAGCGAAATTGCACATGATGAGATATAAATAGGAGATAAAGGAAAAACTAGATGAAGACGCGCAATATCATCGTCACTTTAGAGTGTTTTGTCCATAAAGATGGTAAGTACTTAATGCTCCATCGTTCACCAGATAAAAGTATCATGCCGGACGTGTGGATGGCTCCAGGGGGAAAGCGTGAATTTAATGAAGGATTGTTCGCTTGTGCCCGCAGAGAGATAATCGAAGAAACCGGGCTGACTATCAAAAACCTTCATATTCGAGCCACGGGCAATGGATATCTCAAGGATATTGATCAAGAAGTTTTTTTCCATTTTGTGTTTGCGGAGTATGCCAGCGGGGAAGTGATTAAAAATCCTCCTGACGGAGACTTAGCATGGTTAACCCCGACAGAAATACTTAACTTGGACAACGTATTGGCTGAAATCAAACAGGTAGGTCCGCTTATTTTTAGTGAGCCAAAAAAAGTCATTTCATACTCTGCAGTGTATAGCGATGGCAATCAAATGAGCAACTTTGAACTCGAGTCCTCGACCTGAATTGCATCCCCACCCGTTATTAAGGTACTAAGACCCTTTTCACATTCAACTCTGACTTTCAAAAGTTACTGTAGAGTCAATTAAACAAAGGAGTCCGATATGACACCCTCAGTACTACAGCGCACAGCAGCAATTACTATGTGGTCCAGGGAACGTGGCCGACAACCCAGTCAAGTGACGGAAGAAGGGGGTAGCCGGTATGAATACCGAGAAATAAAGGTTGAGAATGGCATACTCCAGACCATTGATCCTGAAAGTGAAGATATTATTAAGGCCCTGATTGGCGGGCCGTCCTTTGACATTGAGGTCGGCAGCCAAGAAAGACCACTCTATATTTCAGATTCTGGCAGCCGCAGTGGCGGGAGTAAGATTTATCGAGTTGAGGACCGATACAATCGTATTTACTATCATGCACATGTGGGAGACAACGACGTAAAGTTTGTTGAGGACCGGAATAATAATGAAACATGTTTTTCTATTTATTAAAAGAGAATCCCTTTTAAAGCTTAAGCAATTTTTAAGCATTGGCTTGTAGAGTGGCGATTAAGAAAGGGGAGAAATATATGAATACAAAAAACAAAATTCTTCTCACAGCAGCAGCCTTAACCATCAGCGGTGGCACTTGGCTTAGCTCAACCCAAGCGTTTGCGCAGACGCCAGTAGCGGATAACAACCATATGTCCTCGATGGTTCAAACCATTGCTGATAAGTTTGGTTTAAATAAGGATGAGGTACAAGCGGTTTTCGACCAGTCGCGAGAAGAAATGGAAGGTCAGCGACAGGTCGCGTACGAGTCCAGATTAACTCAGCTAGTCAGTGATGGAAAAATCACTGAAGCTCAAAAACAACTGATTATGGCAAAAAAAACTGAACTAAGAATGAACCGGCAAAATAACTTTGCTACTTTTCAAGATAAGACCCAGGAAGAACGGCGTGCTGCAATGGCAACTGAAAGAGCGGCTTTAGTAACGTGGGCAGAGGAAAATGGAATTGATGCTACCTATTTGATGCTTGGTCAGGGATGGGGACCAGGGAAGCAGGGGAGGTCGTTTAGAATGCACTCAGCTCAATAAAATGAATGGGTGAGTAGTGTGTGAGGCGCGGCCTGCTGGCCGCGCCTCAGTTGTACCAGCACAACATAGGATAAAATCAGTATATGAATGTGTTGTTTGTGTGTACGCTGAATCGGTGGCGCAGCTTAACCGCTGAAAAAATATTTGCGCACTACCCAGGAATCCGCGTTCGGTCTGCCGGAACGGCTGCAAATGCTCGGGTCCGGGTAAATAAAAAACTCATTGAGTGGGCCGAGATCATTTTTGTTATGGAGCCAAAGCATGCTAAAATTTTGAAACATAAATTTGATTTAGACCCTGAGCATAAAAGACTCATCTGTTTAGATATACCTGATGAGTATCAGTACATGGATGAGGAGCTGATTCAGTTACTTACTGATGCTGCTGAGCCATATCTGCCGTCCTAAAATTTTGTATGAAACTGATAGAATCATCCCATGAGTAAATACAAAGGATTTTTAGCATTACTTGGCTCAGCCATTATTTATGCTTCCTTCAGTATTTTCATTCGAGTCCTCTCACAAGAGATGGGAGCTTATCAACAAATCGGGTTTAGAAACCTAGTCGCCCTAATCATTGGCTATGCGGCTGTCATACTATCCAAACAATCTTTTTCAACGGTCAAGGACGTCCCAAAAAAGTTCATCTTCCTCTACACCCTGACCTTTCCGATTGCCGTGGTATTGTTCACACTCTCGGTTTTAGAGGTAAAAATTGTCACTACCATTTTTGGCTTATATCTGGGATCTCTCATCACTTCGCTAGTTGTGGGGGTGTTCGTTTTTAAAGAAAAAATCACCAAAGTTAAGCTTTTAAGCTTAGCGCTGGTACTAGCAGGCTTAATTACTTATGCGTACCCCTTCCAGGGAAATTTACTTTCGATGGGATTCCTGCTTGCAGTACTATCGGGGTTTTTTGACACCAGTGCAAATAGCTTTAGAAAGTTTTTGGCGGGAAAAGTGGATCGGTTTGTGTTAGTTGTTTTACAAATGATTGGTGGTTTAGTGGTAGCCTCCGGCTTGATGTTTATCTTCAATCAAACTACCATTCCAACTCTGTCGACAACGGCTTGGATAGCGGGTATTATTTTTGGTTTGTTGCTGGTCGCCATCTCTTATTTGACCCTCGTTGGATTTCAAAATTTTGATCTAAATCTTGGCACGGTGATTCTCTCCTCAGAGTTGTTTTTCGCATCAGTCCTGGCGCTTGTTTTTTTTGGAGAGGTTTCGAGCATGGCTGAAATTATCGGTGGAGGACTGGTGATTGCTGCTACCATCGTTGCTAACTGGACGATCAAAAAAGAAAGTCGAGTATTTCTGGCATACTCAAAAGTACTGAGAAGTCTAAAAACGCCGTGGACGGGGTAAACCTGCCCACGGATAAGTTCCGATGTGCTGAACATCCAGAATAGGAATTATCCCTCAAACACAACTACTTTGTCATTTTCCACTTCAATTTGAACAATATAAATCAAATGCTGAGCAATACCACTCAGTACATCCCGATATCTTTTACAGTCATATTCCCATAGATATAGAATATCTTCTCATCAAAATTGGTGGCGACTACAAAAGCAATCTCATGGGGAAGGTCAAACTTCTTTTTACGAGCTACTAAGTAAGGTAGGTTTAACGCTTGTCCAACTACCGCTGCTTGCTGAGAACCAGCTGATTCAAAAGTGATGATCAAATTTGCCTCAGAAAAACTCTTTTCTTTGAGTGCAGCCTGGTCAACCTCGGCTAATAACTCGGATTCAATTGGCGTGGTGACACCGGCAAGGGGACTAATGGGGTAGGGATAGTCACCAATTTTTTTACGACTGTGGTTTTGAAGGCTTTGGTGGTGTAGGGGTACTGATTTACGATCATGGTATTAAAAAGTGAGCCAGCTGGGACTCGAACCCAGGACATTCTGCTTAAGAGGCAGACGCTCTAACCAACTGAGCTACTGGCCCAACATTTGTGTCGGGGTTCACACCTAAACCAACGCGACCGAAAAACAGTTTATTTTATCACAGAGTGGTACAATTTCAGATGTGAGAGAGCAATCCATCGATCTACACTTTTCCAGCTTGCCGCCAATCTTTAAACGCAAGCAGCATGTTTTAATTTTGCTGCGCAATGCTTCAGGCCACTTTATCCTTGGCATCAAGGATCACTATCCAACTGGCATGTCCCGGATGATTGGTGGAGGAATGGACGAAGGCGAAGAACCAGCGGTAGCAGCACTCAGAGAGCTTCAAGAAGAAACTGGCCTGACTGCCACTCTCAGCGAGCTACAAGAAATTGCCAAGATCACCGCCCATGTCAGTACTGATACCGAGCAACACACCTTCACCACCTATGTCTTTTTCTATGAAATTGGAGACCAGAAACTTTTCCCCAGTGACGATCTGGATGGCGTCGTAGAACTCGATAGCAAAGGAGTAGAGCAGTTGCTGCAGACCTACAAAAGTTTACCGACCGATCTTCACCCACAACTTCATTTCTCGTGGGCTGATTATGGACAACTCTACCATCTGATTCATCAGCTGGCCTTTGAGGCTACCGAGAGAAAACAGCTCTACTAAACCCTTCCCTTGCCCCTGACCTGGAAAGTATGTTACAAGAAAGTAATGCAGTTTGTTAACCAAGAGATATATCCTGGAGAGTTCTTACTTCATAAAAAATATGCTCAGTCCGAATTATTACTGGATTTGGTATGGACGCACTGCAACATCATCACTGAGATAGCCTTGTCACTGCTTGATTCAGGCCATTTTGACATTAACGAAACTCCAAGAGATATTACCACCCAAGCTGCTTTGCTCCACGACATTGGCGTCTACCAATGCGGCGGATTTGAGTGGATGCCCAATCAACCACCATCGGAAAAACCGTATATTCAACATACAGTAGTAGGTGCTTGGATTCTGCAGCAGGAAGGGTACTCGCCACCAGTGATTCAGTCAGCCTATGTTCATACTGGTGTCGGTCTGACCGGCCAAGACATCAGCATGTATCAACTTAATCTCCCACCTGACGACTATGTGCTCAGAACCATGTTGCAAAAGTTGATTACCTACGCTTCCAAGTTTCACTCCAAAACTCCTAAATTTCGCACCGCTGCCGACATCTCGGCGTCACTTGAAAAATATGGCCCTGAAAAAGTCAATACTTTTATTCAGTTTCAACAGTTATTTGGAGAACCTGATATTGAGCCGATCCAAAAACGCTATCAAGATTGGCACAAAGCTTTTGAGTATCAATTAAGTCAAGTAAGTAATTCGCAGTTGCCACCACCCCCGTTAAACACCGCTGGCATCTCCACCCCTCACTAGTAGAGTTTGATTAGGACTTTGACTGCTGCCACTTTTGGAGGGCTTTTTGCAGGGCTGTGTATTGCAGCGTCGGCTGACTATTATTATCCAAGAAACTAAAGCCACTGAATGGACCTGGAGTCCCGTTTAGAACAAATGGAGTGACAGCCACAACTTGGGGATTTGACCAAATGTGTTGGAGGGCATAGGAATAGTAAGACTCCAGCAACTTGGAGGTTTGTCTATTTTCAACCCAGCCGGTTTCCGTGATGTAGACGTTAAAGTCCTTATCGGTGTGCTGTTTCAAAAATGCCAGCTCATGTTCAAAACCTCTCAATGAATTTTGGGCTGTTCCGGTAGGCGCTGAGCTAAAACCTGGATTGGGATAGGAGTGAGAGTTCCAAGCATCAATTGAACCGAAAATTTGAGCATCAACCGCCACCATCCTTCTGAGATACGTAAATGCCTCCATCGTTACTTTCCCATTAGGAGCTGCCAAGTCCATTGCCGCTGGCAAAACAATAAATCCAGGTTGTGTAGAGCGAATCCAGTTACTCGTAAAAAGCAGTACTTCGGCATACTCCTCTGGATTAATTTCGCCACCCCATTCAGCTGCGTGGTTGACTTCATTAAAGACGATAATGTGCTTATCCTCGGTTGGCCAATCGAGTGTCTCTAGAAAGAGCACTAAATCAGTAATATCTTTGCGGGTGGGGATCTTCCAAGCACCATCTTCAAAACGGGTGACGAGCCTCACAATCGGCTTGATTCGCTTCACTTTAGCTTCATCAAAAAATATCTGCCACTGCTCTTGCTGATCTAACTCATTAAGGCTGAGGGGGATGGTGACAAACTGCCACTCCTCAGACTCATTATTTTGAATCAGTTTGCTCGCTTGTTCAAGTTCGTCAGGGCGAAGAATATGAATCCCTAACACTTGTCCTGTTTGAGCCTGAACCGGTGAAACCATACTCGCAGCAACCCATCCACAGATGAGTAAAAAAAGACATGTTTTTGTCAACCATTGCATAATTATAGGATATCATTAATTAGGTGTTTTGTCGATCAAAAACTATCTGTTATACTCATTGAACATAGTATGAAGCATTTGTTTATAGTCTCAGCTTGGTTGCTGCTTTCCAGCGGGGTGATTTTGACCGGGATTGCGTCTCTGCAAGCATATCAGATCTATGCAGATGCAGAAACTCTGGTAGAGGTTGAAACCGAGCCGATAGAAGCGGTTAGAATCTCCTCACCTCAAGAGAGTAGACACTTAAATGGGGAAGTCCGCGGTGTCCAAACCATCTTGGAGAGTGAAGACGGCCGAACCGCCTTGGTTGCAAACTTTCTGGAACGCCACAACTCACCTTTAACTCCCTATGACTATTTTGGCAAAGTTTTTGTGGATTTAGCCGACAAAAATAGCTTTGATTTTCGACTACTGCCTGCGATTGCCATGCAAGAGAGCAATCTCTGTAAAAGCATCCCTGAAGGGTCCTATAACTGTTTAGGCTTTGGGGTGCACTCGAGGGGGACTTTGAAGTTTGAAAACTACGAGGCCAACTTTGAGCGAGCAGCCAGAGAACTGAAATCTAACTACATTGATATTGGCTTGACCTCTCCCGAGAAAATCATGAAGAAGTACACGCCAAGTAGTGATGGCAGCTGGGCCAACTCAGTTAATCAGTGGATGGCCGAGATGCGCTACGACGACCGCCAGATGGGTCGAGATATGAATACCGACACTTCTGTCCTCCAGTACGCCCAAAGCAGTCCTTCACCAACTCCCATTTCTGAGTAATTCATTACATTGCGCTAACACGATAAAAGCATATAATCGTGAAGATAGTAAGTATCCTTGCCCAAGATAAGGAGCGAATATGATCAGCTCAGTGGAGGCCCCCCGACCAGAGGAAGTTGAACAATCAGAAGTGAATCTTGACCCACAGGTTTTGAGGACCATTCTCGACTTTGTTTCTAGTGCGTTGCTGCAAAGAGATTCACGGGGACGCATTCCCCACGGTACCAAAATTGACACCATGAGGCATGTTATAGCTGCTGGAGGTGTAGATGCGCTCAAAGGCAACCCAGAACTAAAACATCAGTACATGGCAGTCGCTTCAGCACCTAATAAATGATGCTATATGATATATATTGACTATCTTATAATAAATGTTATAATACTTATACCTCAGAAGGTCCATCCTCACCGGATATCTTTCTGAGACCAAAGCACCCCGCCACCAGGCGGGGTTTTTTGTTTCTGCTACCAATTTTGACCTACTTGTATGTCTTTTGATTTTATGTAATAGTGTGTTTATCCCGCATGGGAGTAATTAAAAGAAAGGACATTTATGTCCCAATTTTTGTTAACCCTAGCGCACTGGCATAACTAGCTTCTGTTGGCTCTGGTCGATAAAAAATAGTTGTATCGTAACACCGCTAAGGGAACTTGCCTCATCTGGGGCAAAGTGTTACCTACTTTGAGACCCTTGCTGTCCAGCGAGGACAAAGCGCGAAATATGGAGGATATCCTAGCGCAGCGTACTGAGTAGCAGTGCAATCAGTTAAAGAAGTCTCTTGTCTGGACAGGCGAGAGGCTTCTTTTTTTTGTAAAAATGAGTAGATGTGGAAAGGGCGCGGTATGACCAAACCAGCGTGCGTTGCCAGACAAATCAGGGAAGAGTACTGTGCCGAAGGTGGGACTCGAACCCACAATCCGGTAAAGGAATACGGTTCTAAGCCGTACGCGTATACCAATTCCGCCACTTCGGCACATTCAGGCGAGTGAAACCCCAGTAAAGGGGAAACGCTCAAGACATATTTTACCTCACAATCCAAATTCTCGCTTCACTCTTTCTATAGAACTCGCTAATATAGTAAGTGGAGAGAAGTATGTCTGCTACCCTGGCTATCAATCCTGCCATCATTACGCCGATAGAGTCACCGTCCAGCCTTGGACTTAGTCCCGGCCATGGAATAGCTTCAGCTATGGTTTCTGTCGCTGCGAGCCTGCCTAATTACTCCCGGCCTCAAACTCCTCTTTCAGTCTCAGGCATTCCAGCCACAGCTGAGCCGGTTGTCGTCAACGTGCCAGCCGCGCCCCAGATCATCCTCCCGGATATCAATCAAATGGAGGCTCAACTGCAAATGAATGGCGCCTTGCTCAGCGAAATCACCCTCCAACCTGACGCGGTGACTAAACCCCTCGATCATCTCCAACCTGCCAACATTCAGTTTCCCAATTTTTCCCTGAATCAGGCTTCCACTTTGTCAGTGGCTCCTACCAGCAACGCCCCGATCATTCCGGTAGTATTGGCCAGTACCGCACCCGGAACGGTAACTAATGCCAACACCACTCAAGATCCCAGCGATAGCGGCTCACAACTTCCGCTCAACATGAGTAAGACCATGACCATGGGAGTTATTGGCTTACTGACCTTGGCCACATTAGCTGTTTTGGGCATGCTGATGATGGAGGAGTATCAGATCTCCGCGTTTTTACCATTACTCATGCCCTAACCGTCACCGGCCACCTATTTGAACTGGCTAGCTTTAATCAGCTTTGATATCATGGTGCTTCCAAACTCCATGATTCCCTATACTCATAAAACACACCCTCGAGCTCGGTCGTTGAAGATTAAAGTTGAGGCTAGTGGAGAAGTGGTAGTGGTCACCCCACAGCGATACTCAGCTTCTGACCTAGAGCGATTTATCACTCAAAATTTATACTGGATTCAGCAGGCTCAACAAAAGGCGATTGCCAAACATAGTTTCTCCATCAACCATCACCAAGTCGCCATCTTTGGCAAGACCTACCTACTGCAACTACAGTACTCAACCACCGAGCGAGTGGGCATCACCATCTCGGGGGAACAGCTAAAAATCAATCCGTTAGAACCGAGTGCCACCCTGGGTACACCAAAAATCAAATCCCAGCTGGAACGTTTCTTAAAAGCCACGGCTGAAAAGTACATTGGGCCCCGCACCCACCAGCTGGCTGAGCATATGGGCATCTCGTTTACGTCTATCTCGCTGAGGCAGCAAAAAACCAGGTGGGGGAGCTGTAGTTCAAGCGGAAGTCTGAACTTTAACTGGAGGTTAGTCCATTATCCGCCAGCTGTCATCGATTATGTGATTATTCACGAATTAGCCCATCGCAAACAAATGAATCACTCAGCCGCCTTTTGGCAGATCGTGAGACTGTACGATCCAGAATACCTACTCCACCGAGGTTGGTTAAAACGACATGGTATGTCTGAGGGGTAACCCGGAACCTATGCTTTAGCCATAGTTGCGGTCAAACTCTTGATTACCACTCCTTGCACCAAGTTCAGCACAAAGCCTAAGCAGATCGCAACGACCCAGGAGCTAATCCCAAATCCAAGCATCTCCGCAAATCGACTCAAGAGCCATACTGCCAGGGTATTTACCACGAAGTAAAACAAGATCATGTGGCTATCTTTAAGCTTCAACTTGAATAAATCGACGACTGATTCTAACAGCGGTAAACTTCCCACAATGACGAACGACAACACCACTGACACCATTACCACTCCCACCGAGGGCGAAACTAGGTGATTACCCAGGACGATCTGGTTCGGAGCCAAAATATTGGCAGCATATAAAACGACTGCATTCACAATCACAAACGCAGCTACCATCATCACTAACTGCCCAAAAGACATTTTCTGGCTGGGTGAGACCACGCTCTCAGCAGAGCTAACGGGCAGGCTCCGGGTAACTTTAGCAGCATTTTTACTGCTTTTGGAACTGCGACTGGCAGAGCGGGAAGATTTAGGCATAGTGGTTGAATAGAACTGCTACTATATCCATAGTAACAAAGCAGAAGCCTGATGCCAATCTTAATTCTTCATGGTGAACAACTAACCCGCTCGCGAGAACGGTTGGTATCGTTGCTTGATGAACACAAAAGCCAAGGCTTGGAGGTAGTTCGCCTGACTGGTAGTGAGTTGACGCTGCCCCTACTTGAGCAGAGCTTCGGCGAAACCAGCCTCTTTGGCAGTTCCAAAGTCATCCTGATTGAGGAACTTCACTCACTGATTAAATCAAATCGAAAAGCTGAGCTGATTGAGGCTGTGGCTACCGCTAGCGGAGCCCCTGAGGCGCCAACGGTTATCCTGTGGGAAAAACGCAGCCTCACCAAGCCCATGCTCAAGAAGTTTCCTTCGGCCCAGGTCCAGGAGTTCAAAGTCAGCAATGCAATTTTTACGTGGCTCGACTCCCTCTCTGGTAAAAAAAATACCAAATCCCAGCAGCTCAAACTCCTACACCAAGCCCTCACCACTGAAGATGAGTTCTTTTGCTTTACGATGTTCATTCGCCAGGTCCGACTGCTCATTCAAACCAAAGATGGCGGAACGGTAGCTGGACCGCCGTTCATGGTCACCAAGTTGCGGCAACAGTCCGCCCAGTTCAGCCTGTCTCAGCTCCTCAATACTCATCACCGGTTGCTGGAGATTGACGTGGCTCACAAAACCTCCTCAAACCGGTTGACACTCGGTCAAGATCTTGATCTTTTACTGCTTCAGCTGTAGTATCGGGATACTGTAGCAAGATTTGAGTATCGGAGCCTTATGCAAGTTGAGCCTTCCATCTTTAAGTCGTATGACATTCGTGGAGTGTACGGAACTCAACTTTTTGATGAAACTGCCCAGGCCGTTGGCAAAGGTTTTGCTAAAGTCCTCCAACCTAAGACAGTCATCGTTGGCCGCGACGCTCGCGTTTCCAGTCCTGCCCTTCATACAAATGTTATCACTGCTTTAAACTCGGTCGGGGTGAATGTGATTGACATTGGCATGGTCTCAACCGATATGTATTACTATGCCTGTGCCACCAAGAAGTTGCCCGGTATCATGATTACCGCTAGCCACAATCCCAAAGAGTACAACGGCTTCAAGATGGTTCGCCAAATTCCCTACCTCTTGTCCGGTGATGAAGGTATTCAAGACATCCGAAAAATAATTGAAAATGATGACTTTCCACCACTCGCCACTACCCCCGGCACCGTCGAGCAGTGGAATGTGATGGACGGTTTCATCGAAAAGATCATGTCTTTGGTGGACGTGAGTGGCCTTAAACCCGCGAAAATACTTTGCGACACTGCTAATGGCATGGTCGGTCCATCACTGATTGAACTCTTCAAACGAATTCCCCAGGTTGAGCTTGTACCTATGTACTTTGAGCCAGATGGTACTTTTCCTAATCATGGCGGTGATCCATTAATGGAAGAAAATCGCGCTGAGCTCCAGCGACGCGTCCCCGCTGAGGGGGCAGACTTGGGCTTTGCCTTCGACCCTGATGGTGATCGATTCTTTTGCGTTGATAAAAAGGGTCGGTTTGTGTCGGGTGACTTTATGACAGCTATTTTGTCCGAGTACTTCTTGCAAAAAAAACCGGGCGCTCCGATTGTCTACGACATTCGAGCCTCTCATGCAGTCCCAGACACCATCAACCGCCTCGGTGGCAAACCATTTTATAACCGAGTCGGACACGCCTACATCAAAAAGAGAATGATGGATGAAGATGCCGTTTTTGGAGGGGAGGTAACCGGCCACTACTACTTTGCAGACTTCTTCTACTGTGACTCAGGCGTGGCCCCAATGATGTTCCTGATGGACCTCTTAACTCACAGCACTCAAACCTTAGACCAGATGATTGATGAACTGAGTCAAAAGTACTTTATCTCTGGCGAAATCAACACTAAAGGCGTTGATGTGCAAACCGTGTTTAATAAAATTGAGTCACTCTACAAGCCTTCCGCCAAAGAGGACATTCGCGTCGACGGCCTGACTTTTGAGTACGATGACTGGCACTTTAATGTCCGGGCTTCAAACACCGAACCGCTGGTACGACTCAATGTGGAAGCCACCACCCAAGCCCTAATGGAAGAAAAGCGTGACGAGCTGTTGTCGATCATTCGATCTGCGGCTTAATTACTATATCAAAATATATATAAGTATATAAAATAGGTTCAGAAATAGCTTGATGTACCAATACAAACATCTGCAGGCTATTATTAGCAGTCAAATACATTGACTGCTAATTTTTAAATTCTGAAATTGTGGAAAGTTCACCGCATGAAGTATCAAGATTTTTTAACTCACTCGTTATCCGGCGCCACCAAAATTGCCCAGTCACAGTTTGGCAAAGTCACTGGCACCACTAAAGCCGGGGATAACAACCAAGTGCTTACTGAAGCCGATCTCGCCATTGGCAAGTACTTGATAGCCGAGATCACCAAATATTATCCCGACCACAACATTATCGATGAAGAAGCCGGGGTAATTGATAACAACTCGGCTTACACCTGGGTGGTTGACCCCGTTGACGGCACCAGCAACTTTGCTGGGGGTGTTCCGACCTATGGGATCTTGTTAGGCTTACTCAAAGAAGGAACCCCGATTGCAGGCGGCAGTAGTTTGCCTTTCTTTGACGAGCTTTACTGGGCTGAAAAAGGGAACGGAGCCTACTGTAACGGCCAAAAAATTCACGTCACCTCCGAAACGGAGTTACTAAAAACCTTAGTCGCTTATGGCATTGATGGCCATCAAGAGCAACCGCAACTGACTTATGATGAAGTCATAGTTCTGGGTGAGATCATCCTCAATATCCGTAATCTACGGTCAAGTGGCAGCGCCTTTGATCCCATGATGGTGGCACGAGGCTCATACGGAGCCAGTTTAGTTAAAACCAGCAAAATCTGGGACAACGTCGCCATCCACATAATTTTGGAAGAAGCTGGTGCGATCTATACTGACTACTACGGAGCGTCGATGGATTACTCAAAACCCCTGACAAAAGTTGATCAAAACTACACTTATTGCACGGCAGCTGCTGCTTTACACCAACAATTACAAGTTATAATTCACTCATGACCAAACCAACCGTTGTCATTATTGCTGGTGGGGAAAACTCCCGGTTTTTTCCGCTTAACTTTAATACCTACAAAGGTTCAATGAACCTGATGGGGAAAGCCTTAATTATTCGCGCCTTAGAAAGCTTGCAAAAGCACGGGTATCACAAAGTAGTGATTGTGGTTTCACCCAAAAATTACCAAGGTCAAGGTCTGAGTGGTTTACTGGCAGAATCAAAACTGGACCAAAACATTACCTTCGTCCTCCAACCCGAAGCCAAAGGCATGGGGGATGCCGTACTCAAGGCCCGCGATCAATTGAGCGAGCAGTTCATTGTCACCTCGGGCTACCACTTGAACGTCGGCGAGCTGGCCGACCAACTGCTCGAACTGAAAGCAGAAAATGTTGTCTGCAGTGCCCCTACTTTAGAACCTTGGGAGTATGGCATTTTGTCTTTAGAAGATGGTCGAGCGGTCGGCATCGTTGAGAAACCGGCTCAAGGCAAACAACCCTCAAATCAAAAAGTTCAGAGTATTTACGCTCTCAACCAAGACTTTATAAAACAGTTGGCTGCGTTACCTGAATCTGACTACAACTTTGAGACGGCGTTAAACCTGGTGATGCAAAATCAATCAGTAGGGGTTTTAGCTCTACCTGATAGTCTACCCAGCTTAAAGTATGCGTGGCATTTATTTGATTTTCAGCAGCAGTTATTTAAAGACTTACGGTCTCATACCTCAACCAAAGCCGAAGTGGCTAAAACGGTCGTCTTAGATGAGAGCCAAGGTTCAATTTATATTGACGATGGGGCACATATTGGTCACGGAACTAGAATCGCTGGCCCTTGCTATATTGGTCGGAACGTCAAGGTCGGTGACTTCTGCTTACTGCGGGGAGGCTGCAGCATTGAGGCAGATACAACAATTGGGGCGTACACAGAAATCGTCCGCTCGATTATTTTAAGTAGCAGCTCAGTCCATCAAAGCTACGTTTCTGACTCAATTATTGGTCACCGGGTCAAAATTGGCGCTGGTTTTTTGACGGCAAATAAACGTCTGGATCGCGCACCCATTCAAATCAACATCAAGGGTAAAATGATTGATACTGGCCGCAATAACTTAGGTGTGCTGATTGGAGATGAGGCTAATATCGGGATTCGCGTCTCGACGATGCCGGGGGTTAGTATTGGGGCTCAGACTTTGATTCATCCAGGGGTCATGGTGTATCGCAACGTTGATCATCAACAAACAGTACGAGAATAACTTTGAGGAGATGTATGGCAGCATTTTTAGATGACCTAACTGAAATGTCTAAGCTAGACGTTAATCACGCTCGTGAGTCGATGGAACAGTTGGGAAGTCAAGTTCAGCAGATTTGGAACCAAGCCCAATCACTTGAAATTGACCCTAGCTACCGCGAAGTCAAACAAGTCGTGGTAGCTGGCATGGGTGGTTCAGCTTTGGGAACACATGTCATCCAAACCGTTTTTAAAGAAGAGCTCAAAGTTCCCGTCCTGGTAGTACCTGATTATTCACTCCCAGAGTTTGTAAACGCTAACACCTTGGTTATTACCTCCAGCTACTCAGGTTCAACTGAGGAAACACTGGCTGCTGCGGAAGACGCCAAGAAAAAAGGCGCCAAAATTGCCGGTATTACTTCTGGTGGGAAATTAGCCGAGTGGCTAAAGAGCAACAACTATCCTGCATTAATTTTCGAGCCTACCTTCAACCCCAGCAACTCACCTCGGATGGCCATGGGGTACTCGATTTTTGGCCAAATTGCCCTGTTCGCCAAGGCTGGGATCCTCAATATTTCTGAAACTGAGTATGCAGCTGTCATGAAAACAATTGCTGACTGTCAACTACGCATGAGTACTGGCGTACCCCAAGAAATAAATCCGGCAAAACTCCTCGCCTTTGAGATGCATGATCGCTTGCCCGTTGTCATGGTAGCCGAACATTTAGAGGGAGTAGGGCACGTCTTTGCGAACTGTATCAACGAGAACGCCAAAACCTTCTCTGAGTACCGAGTTATTCCGGAGCTAAATCACCATCTAATGGAAGGACTGCAATTCCCGGAGAGTAACAAACTCACCATGATCTGGGTGAGTTTACACTCACAGCTCTACGCAGCCAGCAATCAACGCCGGGTCGAGTTGACCGAAGAAGTCCTCGAACAAAATCATATTGAGTTCCGGAGTTACGACCTGATCAGCACCACTAAATTAGAACAAGCATTCGAGGTGATTGTGTTTGGCGCATATGCCAGTTACTACTTGGCGCTCCTCAATAACCAAAATCCCACCCCCAATCCTTACGTGGATTGGTTCAAAGCCGAACTCAAAAAAGGCTAATATGGCAGGTTTGTACTACATCGCTCCCTTACTAGTTGAGCAACCAACTTGGGGAGGTGCGTACATTGCCAAGTTTAAAAATCTGACCGATACTCAACTCCGACACGCCAAAATTGGTCAGGCCTTTGAACTCGCCAAAGACTCACTCCTCACCAGCGCTCGGGCGACAGCGCCGACGTATGGGGTAGCCAGCGCTGAAGATATTATTCATCCCCAGTGGTACAACCTTGATGACACAGCCATAACGTTACAGGCTCTGATTGATACTGATCCAGCAGGCACACTAGGCTCACGAGCTCTTGAGCAACTTGGGCCTAACATGAACATCCTGATTAAATTTACCCAGGCTAAAAATAACTCGTATCAAGTTCACGTCAAACCTGGAGGTGAGTTTGGGCAGTGGTTAGCCAAGCCCGAGTCATGGTACTACTTAGAACCTGGTCAAGCCACCTTGGGCCTCGCCCCAGGAGTGGACGTGGCAGCATACCAAGCCCGCTGTCAAGTTATCGAGGCCTTTGCCCAAAGCATTTCTCAGAAAATCATGGCCGGGGAGTTGACGCTCGATGAGGGGAAGCAGCAGCTCACCGTTTTTATTGATACCGATCACCCTCGGAAATTTGTAAATACCGTTTCGGTCAAAGCCGATCAAGTAATTGATTTAAGTGCGGGCGGCGTTCATCACTCTTGGGAGGTCAATCCGCAGTTGCCAGAGGGCAATATAGTCTACGAAGTTCAAGTCGACGTTCGTGATCAATACTGTACCTTGAGGTCATTTGACCAGGGTAGTATCAAAGATACTGGGCTCATCCGACCTTTAACCATTCCCGACTACTTTTCAGCCCTCGATACCACGGTCGAAAAAAATCAGCCCTCGCAATACATCTCGGCTCTTGATCCCAGCCTGAAGGAACAATTTCTTTTCAAAAACATTCATTATCAAACGATCCAAGCTCGTTTCTCAGGCCAGTATCAAGGATCACTCACCACTCTGGGGGATAGCTTTCAACATCTGTTTGTGCAAGCTGGCTCGGTCATGATCCGACACGAGGAGCATGAATATCAGTTAGATCAAGGTTGGTCACTGTTTATTCCGGCTCAGGCGCAACAGTATCAGCTGCATGCCATAACCCCAGCCACGGTGTTGTTTACAACTGCTTGAGTAAAAACCTCAAGACTCTTGCTACTCAATAGCCCAATAGGCTACCATGTAGTTGTGCACATTCCTGCCTGGCTGCCACTTTCTAGTCTATCGTTGTATCCCGAAACCCAAATTGGTCACTGGGGTAAAACCTTAGGCAAACTCCACCAAGCCGGCATCCCCCTTGAAGCAGGTTTTGCGATCCCAGTGGAAACGTTCATTACCATTGCTGAACACAACCATCTCACCACTGATAAACTCAAGGAGCTTACTAGCTCTGAAGCCATGACGGCCTTTTTCGCCAACCTGAAAATTCCATACTCCCTTGCCCAAGAACTCTTAAAGTCTTTTCATCAACTGATTGGTGAAAACTTTTCAGCTATTCGCACCAGCTCAAGCATCTCAGCAACGGGTCATCAAGATGTTCAAGAAAACTTTGTCAAAGGCGATACCAATACTTTTGACTCGATACTGCGTCTTTGGGGAAAGTCCAGCTGGCAACAGCAACAACTATTCCCGGGGGCGATCATTATTACGAGACAGCTGGTGCCCGTGGCATCAGGCTGGAGCTTTAGTCAAGATCTCTACACCCACACTAAAACCCAGGTTTCGATCCTAGCTACCAAAGGAGCACTCCTACCGAAAACTGACGACCAAGCCTTTGATCACTACAAAGTGGATGTTCGAACTTGGAATATTCTGCACACCGAGCTGGTGAAGAAACCGTTTGAGTATGTGGTGAAACCGACCGAACTCGTGAAGCGATCAATCAAGCCAGCTGACCAGTCTCTGGCGAGTCTCAGCGCGGCCCAAGCTATCAAGATCGCTCAAACAACTGTCAACATCAAACGCTTATTCATGTACCACTGTCAAATTGCTTGGTATACCACTCCGCAAGGAGTACTAATTACTGATGTTGATGAGGATACGAGTCAGCCGAGCACTGTTCAAAAAGGCCGTACCCAAACCACTTTGGCGATGGGTTCGCCAGTAATTCCCGGGGTAGTTGATGGCATCGTTCTGCATGGTCAACCGACGGGATTACCACAGACGCTCACCAAGAAAACCGTCCTGGTTTTGAGACAGCTCACCCCTCAAGTTTCTAGCTACTTACCCTATTTAGCTGCTCTGATTATTGAGAAGCCGCTGCCGTCATTTGGGAAACGGTTACTCGTCAACTTTCACATGCCCACTATTGCCAATGTCGTGGGCGCAAGTAGCAAGCTCCAAACCGGAAGTTTGGTAGTGGTAGATGCGCAAACAGGCAAGATTTTTGAGAAACAGGTGAGCTCAAGCAACACCCCCGTTTCTGGTCAAACTGAAACCAAACTTTTTATTGCCGCTGGCAACCCTCAACATGCTGGTGAGTACTTGATACCGTCCGTTGATGGGGTAATCATGAGAAGTGAGTTCGCGTGGGCCCAACATGGAGTTCACCCTGCGCATCTTGCAAGAAGTGGCGATCGAGACGCTTTTATTCAACAACTGACCCAGACTGTATCCACATTTAAACCTCGCCAAACTTTTCCCTTGCTGTACAAGCCGCTGGACTTGACTTCAAACGACTTGCAACAGCTGAGATATGCGGGGATCTATGAACAGGCTGAAGTAAATCCTTATCTTGGCTATCGAGGCGCAATTCGAATACTGACGAACTTTGAGGTCCTAGATATGGAGTTAGAGGCTCTGGGAAAACTTGGTCAAACCAACCATCACTCGCTGGGCATCATCATTCCGTTCACCCGTACACCAAGTGAGTGCCGACTGATTCAAACTCACATTAAACGGTCAACTCAGCAATCACTGCCTCAGCTTGAGCTTTGGTGGCAGGTAACCACGCCAGAAAACTTGCTACAGGCTAGTAGCTATCTCAACCCCGAGTTAACGGGCATGATCATCTCGATTGCAGATATTCACGCGCTCACCTACGGCATTGATCCTACCAGCCCCGATTTACTTCACCGCTACCCGATGAACATGAGCCTCATGCGCACTCTGATCAAGAACTGCGTCTCAGCCAGCAGCCACCATAAAGTGCTTCTGCACCTCGAGGAGGAACAGCCTGATTTAATAGAGTTAGCAACTGAGCTGGGTCTTGCGGGAGTGATTGTCAAACCCTATCATGCCGATAGAACCAAACGCATGCTTTTACAACTAGAACAACAACGGATACCCTTAAGATAATAGTATGGCGACAATTCAAGGCTTATTTGCTCGAGAAATACTCGATTCACGAGGGCTACCCACTCTTGAGTGCAGCTTATGGTTAGACACTGGGGCAGTGGTCGTAGCTAGTGTTCCCACGGGCACCACCAAAGGCAAGTATGAGGCAATTGAGCTTCGTGATAATGACCCGACCCATATGGACGGGCAAGGTGTGTTGACGGCAGCAAACAATGTGAATACTATTCTGGCGCCACTCTTGATTGGTCAGGATCCAACTCACCAAACCGAGATAGATCAACTGATGGTCAACACAGATGGAACACCCCAGAAAATGAAGCTGGGGGCGAACGCGATTATGGTGGTGTCTCTGGCTGTCTGCAAAGCGGGGGCGAGCAGCATGAACCTACCTTTATACCAATATCTCTTTCAGAAGTATAAACCAGCTGAGTCGATGCACATCCCCACCTGTATATACACCTTAATAAATGGGGGCCAACACGGCGCAGACAATCTGGACATTCAAGAGTTCCAAGTAATGCCAGCCAGTTACCTAGAGTACCCTGAGTCACTGAATGTCGGGACGAGTCTCTATCATAAGCTTGAGGAAGTCTTGATCAGTAAGGGCGCAATCCACTCAGTGGGTCTCGTCGGTGGTTTCACTCCAAATCTATATAACAACACTGATGCCTTTGAGCTGTTAATGGAAACGGTCAAAACCTCACCCTACACACTCGCCCAGGATTTATTCTTCGGCGTCGATATGGCTGCTAGCAATCTCTATGACAATGGTAAGTATAAAATGAAAGATAAACCTCAGCCCTATACCTCCGCCGAACTGTTTGAGTACTATCTTGGACTTCGAAATCTCTACCATGTGTTTTATATTGAGGACGCCTTTCAAGAAGATGACTGGAAAAGTTGGAAACAACTTACGACTGAGATGGGCGGCACCACCACCATAGTCGGGGACAGTTTCTTAGCGACAAATAAAGAACGCACTAAAAAAGCGATCGCTGAGTCAGCCTGCAATGCCCTGGTGATTAAGCCAAATGAAGTCGGTACCGTCAGTGAAGCGATTGAGGTGATGCAGTTAGCTCGTAACGCTGGTTGGCAAACTGTTTTCTCTCACCGGAGTGGTGAGACCAATGATGATTCACTCGCTGATATGGCTGTGGGTCTGGGGGCTACCTACTGCAAATTTGGACCACCCAATCGAGGAGAACGGGTGACTAAATACAATCGCTTGCTTCAAATCTACCAAGAAATTACTCAAGCGCATGCAGCTGCACCACCTGCCGTCGAACCCATCTCACCCACACCGACTGAGGCTCAAGCTTCTGGAGTCACTGCATGACCGAGCCAAACGCCTTTCCACCAGCTGCTCCCATGAATACCGCAGAACCATTGGCTACAGCCATCCCGGTTACGACTCCACCTCCCGTTCCCTCAGCCATGCCAGAAATTGAGATCCAACCACAAGTATCAGGTGCACCCTTCACCGATATGTCTCCTCGAAGAGAGTATAAAGGTCCAAAACCAGCTGTCTTACTGGTCCTTGATGGCTGGGGAATTGGCCCCAACAATGCCGGTAACGCCATCGCTAGAGCCGAGACACCCAATCTAAATAAATATTGGCTGGCCTTTCCGCACACGCAGTTAGCTGCGAGCGGCGAAGCCGTCGGCCTGCCACACGGAGAGGATGGGAATACCGAAACTGGCCATCTCAATATTGGCGCAGGGAGTATTGTGTATCAGGACTTACCTCGAATCAACATGTCGATTGCCGACGGCAGCTTCTACCAAACTGCCGCCTTTCTTAAAGCCTGTGAGCATGCACGGACCCAGAACTTGACTTTGCACTTGATGGGTCTGATCGGGTCAGGGGGCGTCCACTCAAATATTGAGCATCTGTATGCATTATTAAACTTATGTAAGCAACAAAACCTCAGCCAAGTTTATATCCATGGCTTTACCGACGGCCGTGACTCACCGCCCACATCTGGAATTACCTATGTCCAACAAATTAACCAGTGGTGTACCAAACTAGGGATCGGAAAGATTGCTACCTTGATGGGGCGCTATTATGGAATGGATCGCGATAAACGCTGGGAACGAATTGAAAAAGCCTATGATGCCCTAACCATTGGGGCTGCGTGTACCACTGATCCCTTAGCAGCCATGAAAGCTCAGTATGATCAAGGAACAACGGACGAATTTATTGAGCCCATCAGCGTTTGTGATGAGGACGGAGCCACCCGCTTAATCAAAGATAACGATGCGGTTATTTTCTTCAACTATAGAATTGATCGACCACGTGAGCTCACCTACGCCTTCATGCTGCCCACTTTTGAACAAGGTTTGCAAGGCGAGAGCTTTGATCCCTACACTATCAAGTACGAAAAGACCCATTTAAAGCAATTTCATGGTGGAACTACCTTTAAACGCAAAAAAGTCCTATCCAATCTTTGTTTTGTGACCATGACTCGCTATGAAGAAAACCTTCCCGTCGATGTCGCTTTTCCACCCCAAGCCATTAAAAAACCCATTTGTAAGGTCTTTGCTGAGTATGGTTTAAAACAGCTGCGTATGGCTGAGACGGAAAAAGAGAAGTTTGTTACCTATTACATGAATGGCCAAAAAGAAGAGATTTACCCAGGGGAAGATCGTGCAATTTTACCTTCAAAAGGGGCTAAGTCATACGACCAGGTGCCAGAAATGAGTGCTCGCGAAATTGCCACTGAGATGATCAGTCGCATTCGCACTCAAGACTATGATGTGATTATTTGTAACTTAGCCAACGCTGATATGGTTGCTCATACAGGCAACCTACAGGCGTCAATTACTGCCTGTAATGTCATTGACGAAGTGGTGGGCCAGATTGTGAAAGAAGTGTTTAACCAAGGCGGCGTCGTGTTCATCACCGCGGATCATGGCAATGCTGAGGAACTCATTAGCAATCAGAGTGGAGAAGTGGACACTGAACATTCAATCTATCCGGTGCCTTTTATCATCATCGGTAAACAATTTATGAATAATCCGGTGATGTTACCAACCGGCATCCTAGCTGATATTGCTCCTACGATGCTTCACATCATGGGCATTCCCAAGCCTGAAAACATGACTGGGCGGGCATTGATCTAACTGAGGGTATTCTACAGCTTTCCTGATTTTTGATATATTCTGATACTAAAAGATCATATTGCATCCAATAGGCACCTTCGGTTATTCTTTTGGTAGTTCGGTATTTATACGCCCAAACAAAAGGACAAGGAGATCCATGCCCATTACCCTTTATAAACGTCAAAGACAGATCGTCGACTTCATCGCCCAGTACATTCAAAAGAATGGTTACTCTCCAACTCTCCAAGAAATAGCCAATGCTTTGGGCGTTTCATCTTTGGCTACCGTTCATGAACATCTTCAGGCCTTACAACGTAAGAAAGTCATCAAAAAATTTGAGGGCGCTGTCCGCGGGATTGAGCTGATTGATAGAACTTTCCTCAAAATGACTGATAGCGTTGACCTACCAGTCATGGGCTACATTGCCGCCGGAGCTCCTATTGAACCACACACCGATCCCAATGCTGTCTTCAAAGTCTCCCCTGAATTAATCACCGGCAAGAATCGCGCCTATGTCTTACAAGTCAAAGGTAAGTCCATGATTGAAGATCACATCGATGATGGCGACTATGTCGTCATTGAAGAAACTCAAAATGTTAACAATGGCGACATTGTGGTGGCGTTACTTGATAATGGTCTTGCTACTCTGAAACGTTTCTACAAAGAAATGACGCGTGTCCGCCTGGAACCAGCCAACTCAACGATGAGCCCAATCTATGCGACGAATGTGCAGATTCAGGGAAGAGTCGTGGGATTGATTAGGAAGTTTCAATATTAGATAAGGCATCCTGAACAATTTCAGGGGAATTGAGCAATCTTCCCCCTCTGACTTGCCACTCATAACCAATGTATGGTTGTGGCATAGTGAACGCAGGTTCTCCCTCTGCAGGATCTGCTAATAGCGCATCTTTAAACGTATCAATGGTGTAACCATCACTCAGCATCGCATCAACCACCATAGCAGTAATACTTGATGCCTCACTGCTACCTCGAGTATTGTGACTCAGGTAACCTCTATCCTGCACCATGACATCAGCCCCATCTGAAACTGGGTCAAACCTATCTTCAAAGTATTCACTAGTAATTACTAAATTTTCAGGCCATTCCAATCCCTCGCTTATAAGCTCTTGCTCCAATTCTTGTCTGATGTCATAAAAAAAACTGTTAATGTTTCCACTTGAAGTTACAATCACATGTGACGGGTTTTCTAAGGCTGCTTGAACGACTCCTCTGAGATTCTCTTTGGCTTGTTCGCCCATTAAAGGACTGTACGGCTCAATTACTCGTAATTGAAGTGCCCCGTCCTCCATTTGGGGGGCTGCATGGTACTCATTTCTCGCCTGAATGAAATCAGCCTCAGACACCAAATTGATGCGGTCGCCATCAGGACTATTCAAGTAAACAAGATCGCCTTCTACTGAAATAGGGAACATTCCATCTGGTAAAGATCCAATATAGTAAAAAGGCTCATCGGTTTGTGGATGGTAAAAGGTAGAAAAACGATATGGCGCCGGTCTGGTAAAAGAGAGGTCGACCATCATTTCTCCAATGACAGCACTGGTATTGACTACTACTTCATTGCTCTCAGCCACCATCTGGCTAAATATCCCCGGATCCAAGGATAGCCTCATCCTGATCCCACCATCCTCAAGTCTAGAAACCTCCAGCACTTTCATAGCATCAAACAGTGACCTAACTTCCGGCCTCTCGGGCGATGGAAAACCTAACCGAGTCGCCGCTTCCAGAAAGCCGTCTGTGGTCATTTGACCATGGTCCCCAAACTGATTCAGATATTCTCGAGCTAAGGCGCGTTGCGCATACGCAAGGTCAGTTCGAATTCTGTCATGATCCCATGATGACATCTGACTAAAATCTTCCTCTCGGGAACGGTAGTTTTTATCGCCTACTATCAACCTAACTACTTCTTCCTGATCAAACCCAGGTGGAAAATCTATGAAAGATGTGTTTTCACCGGCGCCCTCCATTGGCTCAATCTCTGCAACGGTAAGTGGAACCTCGGACTCTGTGCCCGGAGGGACATACTCCTCCACCACCGGCGTTGGCTCCCTCAATGGGGGGTACTCCGCCACCGGCTCCGCCGCAAGCGTAGAAGCCACCAAACCTATTCCCATGATTCGTAATATTCTGTCTTTCCAGGGAAAATTAGGCTGCCCTGGGCTAGGATCCGTTTCTGGATGCTGAACCCGTTGAACAATCTCTCTTAAAAAATCGGGTTCCTGATTAATATCTGAGGGCTCGTGCTCGTTATGTTCAGATGGAATACTAGACTCGGATATTTCTTGCATGTAGTGGTCTCACCAGTATAGAGACTGAACAAGTCTTGTGCCAATCCTAAAAAAGCAGCGGCTGGCGTAGATCCTTGGTAAAATCCTGAATTATAGTTTTTGTCACTTCCCGGGCTTCTTCAAAAGAAACCTGCTTATTTTCACTCACGGTAGCGACTAAGATTGCAAATTGATACATCTCATCAAACGTGAGTGTAAACTCGACTTTATTTGCCATTAAAAAGACATGGGTGAAGAGTACCGCGACTCGTTTATTTCCATTTTTAAATGGGTGATCGCGAATTGTTTGGGTAAAGTAAGCAGTTGCTGCATCCAAAACAGTCGGATTTAAGTACTGTCCATCAAAAGTTTGTTGGACTGACCCAATCATACTTTCTAGTTTTCCCGGAAACCGGGACTCAAAGGGAGGCAAAGGCTCCTCAAAATCAATCAGGTTTTTGAACCTGTCGAAGATAAGGTCGCAGACGTCCAGCTCCAGCCAATGCACTGGGGTCTTCAACAGATTGTTGGTCATATTGTTCTAACAGTTTATAGGTTTTGCCAAATTTTTTCACACTTTCATCGGCGCATTTTAACCACAGCGAATCATCATTTCGTTGATGGTGAAAAAGAGAGAAAAATCGATTAAACAATTTCATGCTGACTCCATTGTATAGCACGGGGTCAATTTTGCATCAGAGTTACCTGAAAAAGGGGTAAGAAACGAAGCGGAAGTACTCCGCTCATTTAGAAGCGACTTCAAACTCTTTCTCGTTATACAGCGCCTTGGCATTCACATGACAGCGGAGGATATAGAGATAGTCTGACAAACGGTTGAGGTACTTCACTATTAGAGGCGAGAGGGCCTGATGCTGAGAGTACTGCACAAGAACCCGTTCACACCTCCGGCAAACCGTTCGGGTGATATCAATCATTGCCGCAGACTCTGTTCCACCGGGAAGCAAAAATTTGGTGTGCCAGTGATCTTGCATGGTGCGTTGTAGTTCATCTGCTTTTGTTTCAAGTTCCTCCAGAGCCTGATTCCCCAGCTTTGTTTTTGGTGACATGGCAACTTCGGCACCAATATCAAAAAGTGTTGATTGAACTGTGTACAAGAACTGCTGTTGAATAGAAAAGTCAGGGTCAAGCTGAGTCACGACTAAACCAATCCAAGAGTTGAGCTCATCCAAACTCCCCACCACTTCAAAAACTGGATCTGCTTTAGAGGCCCGTTTGCCATTGGCTAATCCTGACTCGCCTAGATCTCCGGTTTTGGTTGTGACTGAAAGCATATGAGTGATCGTATAATAGCAGCAACCACTATGTCCTTACAAACCCAGCTCATTTCAGACCCTAGTTACTTTGCTTCACACGCCCAAGAATGGCAGGAGCTACTCACCCGTTCTGAGTCACAGCCTTTTTTCATGGAACCAAGCTATCAAGCAGCCTGGTGGGAACACCTAGGTCACGGTGAGCTGAGTATTATTGAAATTAGGGAAAATAACAAGTTGGTAGGATTGCTACCCCTTTTTAAAGATCTCAGTGATGGCCAAGAAAAATGGCGGATCGTGGGCGCGGTCGAGGAGAGTGATTACCTGGATGCTGTGGTAGATAAAGATCAGTTGGACACCATTTATGAAGCTCTAGCAGTTGCTTTGACCGATAAACTTAATGCCACCAATATATGGTTAGAATGCCTTACGCCTCACTCCAAAACTCTAAGTATTTTCACCACTATTTTAACAGGCTGGGGATGGACCGTCACACAAGAGCAACAGGATGAAACTCCCAAAGTACTGTTGCCTCAATCAATGTCCGAGTACTATTTGTCACTCGATCCCAAAACTGCCAAACACTTACAAAAACAGGTCCGGGCGATTGGAGAGGATGATGAAATCAAGTATGAATGTATAACAGAAACCTCCCTGGTCAGAGAGAAAATTCCCAATTTTATCGAGCTACACAAGGCTTCAAGTCCCGAAAAAGCCCGCTTCTGGACAACTGAGCGAGAAGCCTTTTTTTCTGATATGGCCAGTGACGTGGCCACGGCAGGCTATATGCGTCTTTACTACCTGTATGTCAACAAAGATCCGGCGGCAAGTGCCATGATCTTCGATTACCGGAATGAATTTTTAGGTTATAACTCGGGCTTTAATGCCTATCGCTATGGGCACATGGCTGTCAGCAATGTCTTATCTATGTACGTGACAGAGGATGCCATTAAATTGAAACGTAAAACTCTAGACTTTATGAGAGGGGATGAAGCATACAAACTGCAAATGGGGGCTAAGGCGGAGCCACTGTATGACTTAAAGATGTCCCTAGACTCCTTCAACTAAAAAGCGATATTAAGGATTTGCAGCTTTCTTTATTCTAATACCTTGTCAAATATCGACTGATTTTGTAACATTTTTTCGCCTTCACTAGTAGCTGAAACTAATTGAAAAAGTTCAAAGTATGGCTGGCGCTCTTCCACCCATCTTTTAACCGTGTCTAAGTCTTGAGATGCATGGAGGCGCATAGCCTCGATTTTTACCTCTCGATTTTGAGATGAATCCACTTGATGAGTAACAGGTAAATTTTTGGGAAAGACATAACTCCACTTGGTGTTTTCAACCAACATTAGCGTATGAAAAAATATCTGTGGTGAATGTTTAGCTTGATTTGCAGCCAAAGTCGTGGCAATAGACACGGCAACATGATCTAAGTGAAAGTACCAGCCGGTGTGATCGAAGGTCACCAGCAAGTCAGGTTGATACTCGTCAATTTTCTCCTGACAAGCAATGGTAAGCTTACCCCAAACTTCTTGGTTTGTAATCTCGCCGTCCTTAAAGTTTAAAATGTCTAGTTTTTTCACCCCTAAAAAAGCACACACTTGTTGCAGTTCGTGCCGCCGTAATTCCCCGACCGAGCCAAATTTTTTTAAATTGGGTTGAGCAGACCTCATGACCTCACCTGCCCCGCCGTCAGTGACTGATACTACAGTTACTTCGTGACCAGCCTCAGTTAATTTTTTGATGGTGATAGCACAAGATACCGTTTCATCATCCGGATGAGCAAAAATGAATAAGCAACGCATAGATCATAGTATAGCGCAGTAGGTTCAGTAGGGGTATATAATGCAAAAGTTTTATGAATCTCGAGAACAATCAGCCGCGCCCACGCCACACCTTCTCGCTTGATACCCGGACAGCTCCTATTCAAGAGAATGCAGAGGTACGAGAGAAGAATGTTCGTGTGCAGTTACTGGTCCAGTTTCTGAATCAAGTGCTTCCCGAAATGAAAGAAGCAGAGACTCTCCACCGGGCAATTAGCTTTGTCGATGATTACAGCATCCGATACTTCACCGCTAATACTGACTTAGCAAATATTAAAAATGGAGAGTTACCTTGGGTGTTTCCACCGCAAGAGTTACTACGCGATCTATTTCTGCGTTTGTTCTATGGCACTCGATACGAGTCAATAGCCAATCAAATAACCTACACCAGGAATGATCAGAATCGTCACTGTGCACCAGTAGTCATCTGCAGATTTTATAACAAAATTAAAGGTTTTCTCTTCAGCTCTAAACAAGCACTGCCTTTGATTAGAAAAGACGCTATCCTTGGGTGTCTTAACTACCACTTAATTGATGGAAAGCTGGGAAACATTTGGGATGAACTCATAGAATCTGAAATGACACTCAATCCAAGTGCGCTGAAGTGGGCAGTACAAAGGCTGATAGCTTTTGGGGACGAGATTGATGAGGCCATTGAAGATAACTCTCGATCAGAGGAGGTTATTTCAGTCTTAAAAGTTATGCTAAAGTATCTAACTAACTTCCTCAGATCATACTCTGGTACCGAGAGTATTTCAGAGAAGCTAGAGAAGTTGGTGCTGGTTATGGATTCACTGATCTCTGAAATGCAAAAAGTGGTAAATGACCAACAGGACAAATATGGCAATTTACCCAGATTTGCGACCACTCAGGGTCACAAAATCAAATTGTTGTTTGAAATGTATTTAAAAGAGTCACATCAAAGTATTATTCGGCCCCTAGATGCAAAAAACAATCTTGTAGCTAAACCTTTCATAGCCAAATCTGAGGAGTTGGGTCAGACTCCACGCTCAAGACCTAAAAGCCAAACTATCACTGAACCACTTATTGCTTCAGCAGACACTTCCAGCAATCCCTATGAAGTTGGTATTCGCTTCTATAATCTAACTGATGCCCTTGGCACTTTCATGGATGGGCTTTTTAGCAGCCCATATAGACCCAACTACTACTCACGTCCTCATGAACTTGTAACTCACCCGGCAATTGTACAGTTAGGAATATTGCTGACTAACGAAAACCAAAACGGCGTGGATCGTACTCAGATTATGATTCCAGATTTAACTGCTCGTGATTTTTTTCACCATTTATTTACTGGGACTATTTTTGAGGAGAGGGCAACCGATGAGAATGTTACTGCATTGGTTGAAGCGTTAATTAGAGTTATCAGAACAGTTGAAAAACCTTTATCTGTTCTATCTCCTGAGTCAGCATTACAGTTAGTAAATTCAGTTTTGATTCAACCAAATAATGACATGGAGTCGATGCTCTTTGAACTTAAGAAAGAACACCAAAACAGTGAGAAGCACACAGTATTTTTGAAAGAGCTTCAACTATTGATTACTCAACTGTATGACTCTCTAGGGCAAAAACCACTGTCAGTAAACCGCCCTTTATCACTCCTAGCCCAGATGGAGGCTCAGTGTGCGTATCTTCTCGTCAGAGATAGCGAATTATTTCCCGCCACCATTCTCACTTTTTGCAGGCAACTTCATAGTAAGGCTGTAGGCTTACATCACCAATTATCAGTATTATCGAATGATGCCAAAGACAATGCCCAAAAAGTCAGACAATCGCAACGATATCGACTCGGTCAACAGTTAAGGACCCAGATAGAAAATAGATATTCTAAAGACTAACTGCTATGGCAAAAAAAGGTGAAATATTAAGGGGTGAACTGGCTCAGCAGTCAGCTATTTTGAAAGTCCATGAAGTAGCTCGAATCCTCGAGCAGGATTGGCTGTTCAGAATCCTGATTCTTATGGATGAGAACCAGCTCATCACTTATGTAGAAATCGCTCAAACCCTTTCTGCTGAGAACTCTGCCTTCGAGGGTTGCTACGATCACTATCCGCGAGTGTTTATCAATGCAATTGGAATGGTAGTGCGTAGGTATAAACCGGCTTCACCAGAGAATGACTCCATCACGCATCAAAAAAACGTTCAGGCCGGTAAAGAAAGCATGCGTCGTAAAAAAACAAAAGGTATTTTTGAGGAGCATCAGAAACGAGCTGGAGAAATCGCCAGCCAAGCTTTAAAAGACAATGGTGGTTGGGCAGCCCGACAGCGGGCAATGTTAGAGGGACAAGGAGCTGTGGGTTGGCACCCTGAGGAAGAACGGCTGCTAGAAACTCTCAAATCCCAAAAGCAGTATCGGAACCAAAATCCTAGATTTCCCGGCTCCTTCGACTATGAGGAACTTGCTACACGCCTTAATCAAGAGTTACACCAAGGAAAAAGAGTCAGAAACGCTAAATCAATCAAGAACCATTTGTATAAAATGAGGAAAAGAAGGGATATACTGTCATAGAGTATGCAGGATACCTACACCCCCAAGAAATACAGAAAGCTATATCAGCAATCCATCACCGATCCTGAAAAGTTTTGGCGTGAACAGGCGCTTCAGGAGCTAGAGTGGTTCAAGCCTTTTACCAAAACACTCAGCTGGAGCAAGCCTGATTACCGTTGGTTTGAGCAAGGCGAACTAAACATAACATATAACTGCTTGGACCGACATATTTTAGCGGGACACGGCTCACAACTAGCTTACATCTACATCAATGAGCGGAACGAGGAAACTAAAGTCACCTATGACCAGCTACTGAAACTTGTGAATAAAGCTGCCAATGCACTCTGTGCTCTGGGTGTTGGTCAAGGAGATCGGGTGGTAATTTATATGCCGCTGACTATTGAGCAGATTACTTTAATGCTCGCGTGTGCACGCATAGGCGCCATTCACTCAGTGGTGTATGCCGGCTTTAGTGCTGAAGCCCTGAACATTAGAATCAATGATGCCACGGCGAAAATTGTCTGTACCGCTACTTCTACTCAAAAGAAAGGCAAACGTCACGACCTGCTGAGTGTTGTCCGTGAAGCAGTAAATACTGCATCCAGCATCGAAAAAATTATCGTGCTGGAACGTTCAGGTGATGAAGTGACGTTAGAGACAAATGAAGTTCGATATCAGGATGTAATCAAAGCGGCCTCGGAAAAGTTTGAAGCCGTAACTGTTGAAAGCTCTACCCCTTTGTTTATTCTCTACACTTCTGGCACCACTGGCACGCCAAAAGGAATAGTTCACAGTCATGCTGGTTACAATCTCTACTCACACTTGACCATGAAATACAGCTTTGACCTGCAGCCGGGTCAGATCCACTGGACCGCTGCAGATACTGGTTGGGTAACAGGACACAGTTATATTGTGTATGGTCCGCTTTCCAATGGGATTACTTCAGTAATTTATGAGGGCTCACCAGTTTTCCCTCAGCCAGATATTTATTGGCAAGTGATAGATCGTTACCACATCAATAGCTTTTATACTGCTCCGACGGTGCTGAGATTATTAATGAGAGAGGGAAATGAATTTCCTGCCAAATACCAGCTGGACTCGCTCAGAGTCATCGGGAGTGTCGGTGAACCAATCAACCCCTCAGTCTGGAAATGGTACTTTGAACATATAGGAAAAAGCCAAGTCCCCGTCATTGATACCTGGTGGCAAACTGAAAATGGGGGACATATGTTAGTCACTCCCGCCAGTATGAAGCAAAAACCCGGAAGCGCTGGTCTCCCATTTTTCGGAATTGAACCCTGCATCTTAGATGATGATGGTAATGAGATTGCCAAAGCCGGCGTGGTCGGGCATTTAGTCATAAAACGCCCTTGGCCTGGGGCACTGCTCACGTGTTGGAACAATCATGATCGCTTCAAACAATACTGGAGTGAGTTTGCCAACAACGATTATTTTTATACTGGCGACGTCGCCCAAAAAGACGATGAGGGTTACTTTACGGTTCTAGGGCGAGCAGACGATGTTATAAATGTGGGTGGAGTGAGAATTGGAACCGCTGAGGTAGAGAGTGCCTTAGTCAGTCATCGGTCTGTCGCTGAAGCGGCCGTGATCGGAGTCAGTGATGAAGTCCTCGGAGAGACATTAAAAGCATTTATCCTACTCAATCATGATGTGCAAATGTCAAACGAGCTAACTCAGGAGTTAAAAAACTGGGTCCGCCAAAAAATTGGCTATATTGCAGTTCCGGCCGAAATAGAAAGTGTGGCTTCGTTACCAAAAACTCGCAGTGGCAAAATCATGCGCCGAATTTTGAAAGCTCGCCAAATGGGATTGAATGTGGGTGATACCTCAACGCTCGAAGAGTAATTCAAAAGAATGTGATAAAATGGGAGAATGTTTATTGTACCAATCATACTCGCAATTCTACTTTTATTAGTTTTTTTCCAAGGGTGGTTTATTGTTGAGCAACAAACAGTAGCTATCATCGAAACTTTAGGTAAATTTACCAAAGTCGCCCATGCTGGATTTCACTTTAAAATCCCTTTTATTCAAACTGTAGCCGGACGATTATCGCTGCGAGTTCAACAATTGGATGTAAAAGCGGAAACAAAAACCTTAGACAATGTGTTTGTTCATGTGCTAGTGTCAGTGCAGTACATGGTCCGGGACGTCAATATTTACGAAGCCTTTTACAAACTCCAAGACCCGGTAACGCAGATCAACGCCTATGTCTTTGATGTAGTCCGCGCCCGCGTTCCCACCATCAAGCTTGATGACTTATTTATTAAAAAAGATGACATCGCTATCGCCGTTAAGGAAGAACTCAGCGAAACTATGGGCAGTTTTGGCTTTGATATCGTCAATGTCTTAGTAACTGACATTGAACCTGATTCTAAAGTCAAAGAAGCCATGAACGAAATTAATGCAGCAGAGCGGATGAGGGTCGTCGCCTCAGAAAAAGGTGAGGCCGAAAGAATTTTGAAAGTCAAGTCAGCTCAAGCTGACGCTGAATCAAAAGCCCTGCAAGGAAAAGGCATTGCCGACCAACGCAAGGCCATTATCGAAGGCTTAAGTGAATCAGTGGGGGAGTTTCAGAACCGAATTACAACCTCTAGTGCTCAGGAAGTTATGAATTTAGTGCTATTGACTCAATATCTCGATACGCTTAAAGAAATTGGCCAAACCTCACACAACAACACGATTCTGTTACCTCACGGGCCCGGTGCTGTCAGCGAGCTGGCTCAGCAGATTCAACAGGCTATCATTGTCGGGAATGCGGTGGGTAAAGACACCACGGGTCAGAAAAAAAATAAGGCTTAGCTTTTGAGCATAAGTATTGAGTGACTCACTCAACCTATTCCATTGAGCCACTCCGCCTTATTCAGCACCGGCGCAAACACATCATCCTTCAGCTCAATTTTTAGCTCTGCCAATTCTGTATCACTCGGCACGTGATCGTGAAAATCGACCTCACCCACATCTTCCACCAATCCAATTGGCGTTCGCTCATCGCCTTCACCCATCACATATACAGCCGCAGCAGTCAGACTTTGCAACACACTGACTTGTTCCATCTTCAACGGTCGGCCAAATAGATCTAGTTTACCGATATAACTTTTGAGTGGATTAAAGCCACAGTGAGCAATCGCAATCCCAGTGACTCCCCAGTTCAGTGGGATGGTGGCACTGTCAGACATGGCAATTCCAACTTCCTTTACCCCGTAATGCCTTCGTACAAACTCCCACACAGCATTGATTGACGTTTGCGGATCTCTTGGCCACAACAAAAATTGGTCATTTGCATTTGACTCATCGATCCCAGCATTCACCGCTAACCGATTCCGTTTAATCGTCAACATTAAGTCATACTTGGAAGAGTGGGGGTCAGTATAGAACTCAGCCTCTTGCCTCACTAGCTCGTGCTTCTGAGTCCGATCATCATCGCTATTGATTCTAGGCACAAACCGATTCTCACAAGTACTAAAAATTTTTGAAGCGATCACTATAACACTTCGTTCGGGAACATGAGTGACACTTTCAGCTAGCACAGCTGTCACGGTATCTTGAGGGGTTACTAACTTTGTCTGGAACGAGGTGGCTTTCATAACCCACATTATACGCCCCATTTAGTGTACAATAGAGGATCATCATTTATGCCATTTGACCTTAAATCCAACTTCCTACCCACCGGGGACCAGCCTCGAGCCATCGAGGAGTTAACTGCTGGTCTGAATGCTGCCAAAGACCACCAAGTCCTGCTCGGAGTTACTGGATCAGGTAAAACCTTCACCATGGCTAACGTGATTCAGAACACTCAGAAGCCAACCTTGATTATTGCTCACAATAAAACCTTAGCGGCTCAGCTGTATCAAGAGTTTCGCGATTTCTTCCCCAATAATGCAGTCAGTTACTTCGTCTCGTACTACGACTACTACCAGCCCGAAGCTTACATTCCCACTACTGACACCTACATTGAAAAAGAAGCCACCATCAACGATGAGATCGATATGTTGCGACTAGCCAGTACCACCAATTTGCTGACGCGACCTGATTGTATTGTGGTGGCCTCAGTTTCCTGTATTTATAACTTGGGATCACCTGTGGAGTACGGTCGTTATCTGTGGGAAATCATCGAGGGACAATTAATTTCTCAGCACACGATGCTGCTTCAACTGACTAACTTACAGTACGAACGTTCTGACGCTGAGCTGCGCCGGGGAACGTACAGAATTCGGGGTGATGTAATTCAACTCTGGCCAGCCTATGAAGAGACTGCCATTAGGATTGATACCTTAGAAAATCGCATCATTAAAGTTGACCGCATCGATCCCGTGACTGGCTCAGTGATTGAAGAAAAGCAGCCACCCAAAAACTTTGTCGAGACCTCGCCTTCGGTTACTGTCGACAAACGGATTGCCTCAAAGCGGTTTGTGATCTACCCCGCCAAGCACTACGTGATTAACCCCAAATCCCAAGACCAAGCTATTAAAGAAATCGAGACTGACTTAGAGAATCGCTTGGCTGATTTTAGAGAGCGGGGAAAGATCATTGAAGCGTATCGTTTAGAACAACGAGTTCGGTACGACTTGGAGATGATCAGAGAGTTCGGATTCGTAAACGGTATAGAAAACTACTCTCGTTACTTTGACGGCCGCCAACCAAATGACCCGCCTTTTAGTTTGCTGGATTACTTCAAAGAAAACTCCAAACAATTTGGTGACGGCACCTTTTTAACCATCATTGATGAGAGTCACATCACCATGCCCCAAATACGCGGCATGCATAACGGAGACCGTTCGCGCAAAGAGACGTTGATTGAGTATGGTTTCCGCCTTCCGAGTGCGATCGATAACCGACCGCTAAAACAGCATGAGTTCCTAGAACGAACGAGCCAAATGGTGTATGTCTCCGCCACCCCCAATGAGTGGGAAATATCCCAAGCGGGTGGAGAAGTGGTGGAACAGTTGATCCGACCCACTGGCTTAATCGATCCTGAAGTGGAGCTGCGTCGTACCGACGGTCAAGTTGAAGACCTGATCATTGAAATCATTCAGCGAAAAGCTCAAGGCCAGCGAGTCCTCGTGACGACGCTGACCAAAAAAATGGCTGAGGCGCTGACGGAGTACTTAAATGATCCGGATAAAGTATTTACATTGATTCGTTCTTACCGAACTCATAGGACCGAGGATGCTGCTGCCGACAACTCCCAAAGAATCATTCGCGGAAATGAACAGCTACCTATAGATGAGATGGAAATTGGCAAAATTGAAGATCAGTTTTACTCGAAAGCCAATGCTGAAATTGATCTCAATATTTCAGAGGAGGAACTACCTAGAGTAGCGTATCTTCACTCAGATATTGTGACTTTGGAACGCTCAGATATTTTAGACGATTTGCGCCGAGGGGTATATGACGTCGTCGTTGGCATCAACCTACTCAGAGAAGGCCTGGATTTACCAGAGGTTACTTTAGTCGCAATTTTAGATGCTGACAAAGAAGGCTTCTTGCGTTCCCGAACCTCACTGATTCAAACCATGGGTCGAGCCGCGCGCCACTCATCCGGCCGAGCCATTCTGTACGCTAACAAAATGACCAAGTCCATGAAGGCCGCCATCAGTGAAACTCAACGCCGGCACTTAGTCCAAGTTGCCTACAACACGGCACATGGCATCACTCCTACGACCATCATGAAACAAATCCGGGAGCGGATGATTGAGAAGAATGAGGAAAAGGAGGAGGAGAAACGGAAGATAGAGAGTGCTAAGGGTGACAAAGGCACAATTATTCGCCTAAGTAAAAAAGAGGCTATTAACCTCCAAGACATTGATGCGGAAAACATGACCCCTGCGCAGAAAAAACAAATGGCTGGCAAATTGAGGCGTCGGATGAAGCAGGCTGCCAATGAGATGGATTATGAGCTGGCGGCTTTGATTAGGGATAAGGTTTCCAGTTTAGAGGCGGCTTAGTTATTCAGGAGGCTGACTTTCTTGTTTCTTTCTAAACTCATCCATACTTCGACTAAGTTCATCCATTTCAGCTTGATCAAGATTTTCTGGGTCAACGCCACTTTCAAATCTTCTTTGGTAGGTATCAGCAATTTCTTCAAGGTCGTCTGCCGTTCCATCGACTCTAGTATAAAAGAGTTCATTAGTAGTGTCCATTTCGCCAGTCCCATCATCACCAAAAACTACAACTTCAAAACCGCCCACATCTGAAGGGATTATAGAAAGATGGTGTTCACCAACTTTTCCGGAGGCTTTTGCCGTGTCTAACCCTGTGACTGGGTGTTTATATTTAGTTATCTCTACTTTGGGGGCTTGAGTGGGACTTTGTTCAATCATGAATTTAGTCTATCGGAGATATCAGCTGATGTAAAAAATTAATCTGCTTGAAAGGGCACTCCCACCAACCGCCTAAACACCACCTCCTGATCACCTCGACTCACCTCAACCACCCAACGGTCATTTTCATCAACTTCGGTGGCATAAAACAGTTGTTCAGTATGTTTTCCTTTGTGAATCATGCCATTTAACGGCAACCCTGCTGGAAAGCTGGGGACAGCTGCTCTTAATTTTTCCACATACTGTAAATACGCAGCTGGCTCAGGAGGATCGCTGGAAACCACAAAGATTTTTCCCTGGTATCCTAATGCTCTCAGAAGCAATGAATTGCTAATACTACTAGGATAATAGAGCTGGCCAGCTCCGTTGTCTTCAAAATACTTACTGCCATCCCACCGAATTATCTCAGTCGGTATAAAAGCCTCAAACTCTACTCCAGTGGTTTCAGCTAGGCGTGCCAGTTGAGCTGGGTCCGGTAGCCAACTCTTCAAATTATCATAATAGCGATGGTCAAGTAACACCACATCTGCTTGCCCTGAACTTTTACCTCTCAGAGCCGTGTTTAATGCGTCGAGTATGTTCGCAGGCGTTTCTATTCGGAAAGTTTTTCCAGCACCCTCGATATTTAAACCTACACGAGCTTTAGTATCAGCCCGTGCGTTAGGCATATCATCAAAAACCACCACCAGCAAATCTGTCGGAACTTCAGCTCGCTCTGGCAAGGGAAGAGGTTCAAAAACAGGGTCGACGGACTCAGCTGCTTGTCGAGCTGTCGTTGGCTTATCGGATTGCAGCACTTGTAGGGCCGCCATTTCTGCAACTGGGGGTATGTCAGGAACATCATCCTGTTCTACCTCAGAGCGATTCTCCAACGCTTCTGGCGCTCCTGTAACCCAATTTTGTAGTCTTCGAAAGATCTCAGATTTCATAACTGTGTATCATAGACAAAAATTCTCAGTCGCAAAGTACTAATTTTTGATCTTCCACCCTCGAAAATAAGCCTAAACTCTGCTATACTTCTCGTTCGTTTCGCGTTCACTCCGCGACCAAAAATATGCCCGAATCAAACTTCATCACTGTCACTGGCGCTCGAGAACACAACCTCAAGAATGTCAGCGCTCAAATTCCCAAAAATCAGCTGGTGGTGTTCACGGGTCTGTCTGGCAGCGGCAAGAGTTCATTAGCTTTTGACACGTTGTACGCTGAGGGGCAACGACGATATGTTGAGAGTTTGAGCTCGTATGCGCGCCAATTTCTGGGAGTGATGGGCAAACCTGATGTTGATCAGATTGATGGCTTATCTCCGGCCATCTCAATTGACCAAAAAACGACTTCTCACAACCCACGATCTACCGTGGGCACGATTACTGAGATTTACGACTACCTACGTTTGCTGTTTGCCCGGGTCGGGCACCCACACTGTCCGAACTGCGGCCGGGAAATTTCTAGTCAAAGTATTGATCAAATCGTTGGGCACATCATGACTGAACTGGAAGACCGAGCAACTGGTGCTCCTGTCAGGGTGATGATCATGTCCCCAGTGGTGCGTGACCGCAAAGGCGAGTTCACTTCTTTATTTGCTAACCTACAGAAGCAAGGTTACAACCGCGTCCGCTTAGATGGCAGCATGTACGATCTCAATGATGACTTTAGCTTAATTAAAACCAACCGCCATACAATTGAGGTAGTCTTAGACCGCTTAACGATTTCTAAGAAACAGCTCGACGATGCTGAGGAACAAAAAATCACTCGCAGCCGAATTGCCCAGTCGGTCGAGTCTGCCTTGAAACTCTCAGATGGTTTTATCGTGACTTCATTTGTCAAAGATCAATCGTTTGCTTTTCCAGACAATCCCAATGAGTTTGAGGACAGATTGTTTAGTGAAAAGCTTGCGTGTAGTTTTTGTGGGATTTCAGTCGCTGATCTCGAGCCCAGGTTATTTTCGTTCAACTCGCCCCAAGGCGCTTGTCCCACCTGTAACGGTTTAGGCTCACTTCTGAAAATCAATGTTGATAAAGTCGTCGCTCGTTCACTGACTCTGAGCGAAGGGGCCATTATTCCCTTTGCAAAAACACTCGGTGGTGACACCTGGTGGAGCCGATTAGTAGAGCAAGTCATCGAAGAATCTGGATTTAGTTTTCGTAAAACACCTTTCCAAGATATAGACGATAAAACCCAGCACACTTTACTATATGGTTCAGACAAAATTTACCGAGTTGAGGGTGAAAATAGATTTGGGAAAGAAACCGTCATTCATGAAAAGTTTGAAGGGTTTATTCCGAACCTAGAGCGGCGCTACCAAGAAACAGAATCAGATTATATTCGCCGAGACATTGAGGAATACATGATGCGCCAATCATGCCCTACCTGTAAAGGGACTCGACTTAAAGAAGAGGCACTGTCAGTATTCGTAGCCGGCAAGCACATTGCTGAAGTTACTTCACTATCTATTAATCATGCTCTTGAATGGAATCAGCGTCTAGCAAAAGAAAGTATTCTCACTCCTAAAGAGAGGACGATTGGAGAGTCTATTCTCAAAGAGATCATCGCCCGCTTACATTTTTTGTCTTCAGTTGGCCTCAATTATTTAAGTTTAGATCGGGAAGCTTCCACCCTAGCTGGCGGCGAAGCTCAAAGAATTAGACTCGCTTCTCAAATTGGGACTGGCTTGACTGGCGTGCTGTACATTTTAGATGAACCTACTATCGGCTTACATCAACGAGATAACCACCAACTAATTGACACCCTAAAAAGCTTGAGAGACAAAGGCAATAGTGTGATCGTGGTCGAGCACGATAGAGATGTGATGTTGGCAGCAGATTATATTTTTGACTTCGGACCAAAAGCGGGTAAACACGGAGGGGAGATCGTAGCTGCCGGCACCGCCGAAGAGATCATGAAGAACAAAAACTCGTTGACGGGAAAGTTTTTAAGCCGGAAAAAAGATATTTCCAGAGATAAAAGTGAGGGTACTCAAACCATTCGCACCTCTGATGATCGCCAGATCATTGATCCTGACTCCGAAGCTCGCGCCACCATCACTCAGTCAGCTATCCGCATTAATGGCGCCTCCCATCACAACTTAAAATCAATTGATGTCAAATTTCCGTTAAATACTTTAACTGCCATTACCGGCATATCTGGATCGGGAAAATCGACCCTGCTGCACGATACATTGTTTTATAACTTAGCTGATAAGTTAGGAAAAACCATTGATCAAAATCCGGGTGCTGTTCAACAAATTGTGGTCCCAGAAATCGTCAGACGGGTCAGCTTGATTGATCAAAGCCCAATAGGCAAAACACCTCGCTCTAATCCGGCCACCTACACCAAGATTTTTGACTACACCCGAAATTTATTTGCCAATACCACTGAGGCTAGGATTCGCGGATTTACGGCCGGTAGATTTAGCTTCAATGTTAAAGGCGGCCGCTGTGAAGCCTGCCAAGGTGATGGCCAGATAAAAATTGAAATGCAGTTTTTACCTGATGTGTATGTCACTTGTGATGTGTGTCATGGCAAACGCTACAACGAAGAAACGCTGCAAGTCCTGTACAAGGAAAAAAATATCGCCGATATTCTGCGCATGCCAGTTGACGAAGCCTATGAGTTTTTCTCGGGCCACACGACGCTGCGGACAAAATTAAAAACCTTGCAAGAGGTAGGACTAGGCTATATTGAGTTGGGTCAGCCAGCACCTACTTTGAGCGGCGGAGAAGCACAGCGTGTTAAGCTAGCCAAGGAACTCTCAGGCAGAACTACGGAACATGTCGTGTATCTATTAGATGAACCAACGACTGGGCTTCACTTTGCAGATGTCCAAAATCTACTCAACGTCCTGCACCAGTTAGTCAGCCACAATAATACTGTAGTCGTGATTGAGCATAATCTTGATATTATCAAAAACGCGGACTGGATCATTGATCTGGGCCCAGAGGGCGGAGATGGCGGAGGAGAAGTGGTCGCCACCGGCACTCCCTCAGAGGTTGCCAAAACTCCTGGCTCATTTACTGGTCGGTATTTACAAGAAGAGCTTCAGCTCTCACAATAACTCTTGTGCTTGATCGAACTCTCATTAGTGTTTTAAGCGGACTTGTGGGGATGTTTGGCTGGGGAACCTCCGACTTTTTAGCCAATCAAGCTTCAGACTCCATCGGTCATGTCAGAACATTTTTTTGGTCCCAAGTAGCCGGCATTGTGTTAGTGGGGATCTGTGTTTTAGTATTTGGCGGCTCACTATCATCGCTTCCTTTACTCGCCCTGACCGCATTTACAGGAGTGACCTACGCCGCTGGCTATCTGTTTTTTTATCAAGGCCTTGAAAGGGGTAACGTTACAGTTATCTCAGCCGTAATCAATCTTCATACCATCTTCGTGATTGGAGTCGCTTACTTTGCATTTGGGCAGCGCATCACCACGCTTCAAATTCCAGCCATAATCTTAATGCTGATTGGCATTCTCTGTGTTTCGGTCAACGTTGCTGATTTAAAAAAAGGTCAGATTTCACTTCTGAAAGGGGTCAAAGAAACGCTGTTTGCGGTGGTTCTATTCGGAATTTTCTACTGGCCGCTGAATGAGTATATCGTTGAAAGAACAGATTGGCTGACAGTTGTATTTATTACTAAGGCTGTAGCGTTGGTAGCAGTGCTGATGATTGCCCGCTGTACTAAGCAAACTGTGGCCCTGCCAAAAATTGAGACTAAGCAAAAGAGGATCATTACCGGAATCGGACTCCTGGAAGCATTGGCCGTCCTGGGAGTATCGTACGGCCTTTCAAATGGCGACTCAATTATAGTTGCACCGGTATCATCTGCTTTGACTATAGTAACGGTGACCTTAGCCATCATTTTTCTCAAAGAAAAGATTTCGCGTTTGCAAGCCGTGGGCATTGCCCTAACTATTATAGGAATCATTCTTACTACCCTATAAAATTTTTCAGTCCTTGCAATATTGGGGGCTTGCAGGTATGGTATAACCCATAAGGACTTGAAAAAGGTCCTTTTTTTATGCCTAAACGAAAACCAGCCATCGTTACTCTAGGTAGTCACTCAGCATTACAAATCGCCAAAGGTGCGTCCCAAGAGGGACTCGATTCAATTATTATCACCACTCCCAAAAATGCTGGGATGTATAGGCGTTTTCCTTTCATTACCAAAGTGATTGAAATTCCGTCTTTTGCCGATTTTCCTTCGGTTGAGAAGGAGTTACTCGGTGATCACAACGTCGTCATTCCTCACGGATCTTTCGTGGCTTATCTAGGGTTGGAAAAAAACAAAGACATGAAACTGCCGTACTTTGGCAACAAACACGTGCTTGATTTTGAATTTGACCGAAAAAAACAGCTAGAGTGGATGGATGATGCCCAGATTCAGAGTCCCAAGCAATTTACCGACAGCGCTTCCGTAGACAGAACAGTTATTGTTAAAACCTACGGCGCGAATGGGGGAGTGGGTTACTTCTTAGCTAGAAACCCCGACGACTTCAACTCACAGGTAAAACAGTTGGGGGACCAGAAATACGTGGTTCAACAGTACGTGATTGGGGTGCCGATGTATATTCATTATTTTTATTCACCTTTGACAGATACCTTAGAAATCATGAGTATCGATCGTCGATATGAAACAAATGTTGATGGCATTGGTCGCTTACCACTCCAACATCAGGATGGCTTAATTGAACCTACTTACACGGTGGTGGGAAATAGTCCTTTAAGTGTCAGAGAGTCGTTGATGCCCAAGCTCTATGAAATGGGCGAGCAAGTAGTTGCTAGTTCTCGTAAACTAATTTCTCCACAGGGTCTGTTTGGGCCATTCTGTCTCGAAACAATTATTGACGAACATCAAGAATTTTGGGTGATAGAAATTTCGGCCCGAATTGTAGCCGGTACGAATCTATTTATGAATGGATCGCAGTACAGTGACTTGCTGTATGATGAGCCCATGAGCACGGGCCGCCGAATTGCCCGAGAAGTCAAAACTGCATGGCAACAGGGAAACCTAGAGACTGTTTTACACCATGACTAATATGCCTTATACCATCGCTACCCTGGGCAGTCACAGTGCCTTGGATGTCTGTAGCGGGGCAAAGACACACGATTTTTCGACCCTAGTAGTAGCAGCCAAGGGCAGAGAGAAAACCTACACCCAGTACTATAAATCTGAGGCCGATTCCAATACCGGGTGTGTTGATACTGTGCTTTTGCTTAATAACTTTAAAGAGATTCTTACCCCGAGTGTTCAAGCTGAGTTAAACCAAGCTAACTCTATCTTCGTTCCCAACCGGTCATTTGAAGTCTATATAAATGATTATGATGCCATCGAGACTGAGTTTAAGGTCCCGATATTTGGGAATCGTTTTCTCCTCAGATGTGAAGAGCGGGCCGGAAAAATCACCCAGTATGATTTATTAAAAAAAGCCGGAATCCGGATGCCTCGTCAATTTAAGACACCGGCTGAGATCGATCGGTTATGTATTATCAAAACCGTCCAAAAACAACGCCCCATTGAAAGGGCGTTTTTCTTTGCCAAAAACCCCCAGGAATACCAACAAATTTGGACTCAACTGGTTGAGAGCGGCTTTATTGATGAACATAGTCAGCCACTTATTGAAGAGTACTGCTTGGGAGTCCAAGTCAATCTGAATTTTTTCTACTCTCCACTTAACCAGCGATTAGAGCTACTTGGCACGGATACCAGGCGACAAACGAATATCTCTGGCTTGGTGACTCTTCCAGCTCGCGACCAATTAAAACTTCCAGAAGATTTAGTGATCTCGTTTGAAGAAGCTGGTCATGTAGCGGTCACCATATTAGAATCTATGCTTGAGGAGGCGTTTGCCTTGGGAGAACGATTTGTAGCGGCTACCCAGCAGCTGGCGTCACCGGGAATTATTGGTCCATTTTCTCTGCAGGCCAGCATTGTCACCGGCGAACGTAAAAAAGAGTTTGTGGTGTTTGATGTCTCTCCCCGGATGCCTGGCAGTCCTGGAATCGCAGCTACACCTTACAGTGGATATCACTTTAGACGACCGGTAACTGTTGGCGAACGGGTGGCGATGGAGATCAAACGAGCAGTGAAAGAAGACGCGCTGAGCCTCATCACCAGCTCAGTCCGAATCTAATCTATGAGTCAAGAAATTGAAAATACCGAAAAATGCGGGGTCATTGGAGCCATTGGTGGTCGTGTTTCCCTGGCAGATTTTAAAAAAGGCTTCATGGCACTTCAGCACCGAGGGGCTGATGCGGCTGGCATGGTAGCAAAACAAGATAAACAACTTTCTGTCCTCCACAAAAATGGTGAAATTTCAGATTTATTTCTCGAACACTCAGCCCACACCCACGCCCAAGCCCTCCTTGGACACAATCGCTATGCCACCTCGGCCGGAGTATCTCTGAGTAATGCCCAACCATTCTTGTTAACCAGTGAGCGTTTCCAGTTAGCCCTCGCCCATAATGGCAACCTGCCGGACGAATGCGTGGAGTCCCTCAGATTACTGTTGCAAGGAAAGTATCCCACTGGTGCCAGCGACTCTTACTTAATGACTAGTACTTTATTGCTGGAGCGTCTCAAGTATCAAAACTGGGAAGAAACACTCCTTAAAACCCTGCCCCTGTTTCAAGGGGCTTTTTCGTTAATTGGCATCACTGATGAGGGTAGTATGTTTGGTATTCGCGATCCTTGGGGTATTCGACCGCTCTGTTTGGGTAAAAAAGATCAGACCTGGGTCTTAGTCTCAGAGTCAGTAGCCTTAGACGCTATGGGAGCAGAGTACTTCCGTGAGTTATTGCCAGGCGAAATGATCACCATCTCCGCTGACGGCAAACTCGGCTCGATCATGTATGCCGTTACTTCTCAGCCCGAGCAACGCTGCGCACTGGAAAGCATTTACTTCGCCAAAAATCAAAGTTACGACGGCAAAACCAAAATGTTTGAGCGTCGACGCGAGTTAGGTCGGATGGCTGGCCGCCGTTTTCAACAAAAACATATTCCCATTGACGTCGTGATCCCTATTTTAAATTCTGGTAAAGAAATGAGTCTGGGTGTCTCGGACGCTTTGAACATGGCCAACACCGCCGCTATCAAGGTAAGAGGGAAAAAACGGTCCTTTATTCAAAGTGACGACAGCCAGCGACAAAATGCAGTTCACCAAAAGCACATAGTTGATGGCTTACAGATAAAAAATCAGCGAATACTACTCTGTGACGACTCTTTAGTCAGGGGCACGTCACTCAAAGGCTTAATTGACAAAATAAAAGAGCTGAAGGACCAACAGCCCGCTGAAATTCACTTAGTTTTGGGCTCTGAACCGGTGGTGAATATCTGTGATTTAGGCATTGATCTGCCTGATAAAGCTCAGTTATTAGCAGCTCGTATTGGCGGTAAAACAGTAAGTGAGCTGGAAAAAAGAGTTGCCAAAGAGTTAGGGATCAAATCAGTCACATACCTTGATCGACAATCAGTTGAAGCGGCCTTTGGTCTGTCTGGAAATGAGATGTGCTGGCATTGTTTTGGCGGACCGCACCCAATCAATCACCGCCGCCGACCACTATATCGTTCCGAAAACGTACCGGCCTTTGCAAAGCAAAAAGTTGTGTTCTTAGCTTCTGGCAGTGGCACACACGTGTATAACTTCTTACGGTTAATGAGCCAAGGTGTCATCATAGCTAAACCGCTCGATGTGATCACCAATGTAGAGACTGCTGGAGTGATTCAGCGGGCAGCAACTTTTAATGTCCCTACCACCGTCATATCTTCCAAAGGCAAGTTAAAAGATCCCAATGATCGACAAGAATATGAGCAACAATTACTAAACCATATCCTGAGTTATCCCTTTGGACCACCGGACGTCATTGTCTTAGCTGGTTGGATGATGGTGTTATCAGATACCTTTCTGGAGCCGCTGGCTGCAAAGGGCATCACTATTATCAATCTTCACCCAGCACTGCTCTCAGGAACCGGCCAAGATCATGTCATGTCTTCAAAAGGTATGGTGCCTGAACTAAGGGGTGCTCATGCAGTTCAAGAAACACTGGCTTTGCCATTAAGCCTGATGCCTATCACCGGCTCGACAGTTCATCAAGTTCAACCCCGGACGGTTTTTGACACCGGCAAAGTCCTGATTAAAACCGAAATAGCCCGGCGTGAAACGGAGTCAGAAGCCGAGCTCACTGATCGCATCAAAGCTGCGGAGTATGTCATTTTCCCCTTAGCATTACAGATGGTGTTAATGTTACTTGTGGATCAACCAACCAGATCACACTATAAAGGAGTTGCTATGGCGGGAACGCATCACCAAGTGGCAGTCTTAGGCAGTGGTGGAAGAGAGTCAGCGTTCGTCGGTCAGTTGTTAAGCGATCCACGGGTGGATGCCGTCCATGTTTTCGACTGGAATGCCAGCTTCAATGAAGATTCGAGAGTAATTCGGGCGCATATTCATGTCAGTGATCAGTCACAGCTCGTTGAGTACTGTCTGCAACAAAGAATCGATTTAGTAATTGTGGGACCGGAGCAACTCGCTGAAAATGGCACCAGTGATGCTCTCCGAGCGGCTAAGATTCCGGTATTTGGAGCTTCTCAAAAAGCGATTAGAATCGAATCAGATAAGGCTTGGGCACGGAACTTCATGTCCAAACTGGATGTCCCTCAACCTCAATTTCAAGTTCACACCAATGCTGCATTGGCCAAACAAGCTGCCAAAAAAAATCCCTTGTTCCGAGTAGTCAAAGCCAGTGGCTTGTGCGGGGGCAAGGGCGTGATTGTGTGCGACAGCTATCAAGAAACAGCGGTGGCAATTGATAGCATTTTAGCTAAACACCAGTTTGGGACGGCCGGAGACACACTTTTACTTGAGGAACGATTGGGTTGGAGTGATGAGTCAGCCCAAGAGGTCTCGGTCATGTATTACACTGATGGCAAGCACCTTATACCTTTACCGCTGGTCAGAGACTATAAACGGGAGTTCGATCATGATTTAGGAAAAAATACCGGCAGCATGGGTTGTCACTCAGCTCCAGAAAGTTTGAGCCTCGCTGAGGCAGATTTTGTTCAAACTAAAATTGCTTCCCCGATTATTATTGAGTTGGCTGCTAATAACCAGCCGTTCATTGGAATTTTATACGTCAGCTTAATGAAAACCAGCGACACCCGGCATAACCCCTTCGGATTATTTGTGATTGAAGTAAACGGCCGAGGTGGTGATCCCGAAACGATTGTCCAGTTAGCCGGTCAGCATCATCCACATATCGCTGAGTTTTTTCTCGCCTGTGCCACCCAAGAATTAGGCTCGATCGATGCCCCTACTTTTGATGGAAAACAGTATCTAAACGTAGTCTTAGCCGCCCGAGAGTATCCTGATGGTCAAAGCAAAGGCGAACGTATCACTGGTTTGGAGGAAGCAGAAGCCACGGCGAGGGTTATTCTTCATGCCGGAACGAGGCTTCAAAAAGGCGAGGTCGTCACCAACGGTGGACGAGTTCTAGACGTTGTTGGTTCAGGAGAAAGTCTGGCGGAAGCCACCCGCCAAGCTTACGCTGCAGTCAGCAGCATTCGGTTTAACGATCTGCAGCCCAAGTTTAGAACTGACATTGGCGACGCGACTGCTGAAATTGAAGTCCCACGCGTAACCAGCTCTGAGTCACTCTCCACTACCGGAGTCTCATTGTCACTTTTCTCTCAACCGTCAACTCGAATCGAGATCTACCCCAAAATACTTGATACTCGAACAGTCGGATATCAAGATAATATATCTAACATAGTTCCCGGTCTGGTTTTAAAAGCAGTCGCCATGGCTGATGTCTATACCATCGACAGTGAACTCGCAGTAGAAAATCTAGCTCAAATTAAAAATATTCTAAGCAATGAGGTCATTCATCACGCCGTCATCGCTGGTACCGATGCAGCTTTTGAGCCTCTAGTTGAAAAGGATGGCTGGGTGATTGAAATCGGCTTTTTACCTGGAGTGACCGACAATGTGGGCGAGACGGCTCGTGAGATGATCACCGATGCTCTCGGTATGGTGTTCACCCCTCAGCAACGAGTGTATACTTCAAAGCTTTTTTTCATAGCTGGGACTTTTTCTCCAGCAGAGATACACCAGCTGGCAGCTACTCTGTATAACCCATTGATTCAGAGACTACATCTAAAGACGTTCCAACAATATACCAGCGATAACGGCATGGAGCTGGTGATTCCAAAGGTTACGCTTTCCACCCAACCAAGTCTTTCTTTCATTAGCTTAGACGTCAGTGACGAGGAACTGACCACCTTAGGTAAAGCCGGCATTCTTAGCAGTGACGGCACTCGGCGTGGCCCCTTAGCTCTGGACTTGGCTTACCTACATGCTATTCGTGACTACTTCCAGCTACTTGGTCGTAAACCCACCGATGTAGAACTCGAGTCGATTGCTCAGACTTGGTCTGAGCACTGCAAACACACCATCTTTGCTGATCCCATCGATGACATTACAGACGGTTTATACAAAAGTTACATTCAAACCGCGACCAAAAAAATTCGCCAGCTAAAAGGGAAGAGTGACATTTGTGTGTCAGTTTTTTCAGACAATTCAGGCGCCATAGTTTTTGATGACGATTACCTGATCACTGATAAGGTCGAAACACACAACAGCCCCTCAGCCTTAGATCCATTTGGCGGCGCCATCACGGGAGTGGTGGGGGTTAATCGGGATGCACTTGGTTTTGGGCTCGGAGCCAAACCGATTTTAAATCGCTTTGGTTTTTGTGTCGCTGATCCAGCAGATAAAACTCAACTTTTCCGCAGTCCAGATAGCGAACAATCCTTGCTTTCAGCAGAACGAATTTTGAATGGCATTATTGCGGGAGTTAATAGCGGCGGAAACTGTTCTGGAATCCCCACCCCACTTGGCTTCGTGAATTTCGATAAGCGTTTTCGAGGTAAGCCACTCGTCTTTGTCGGTACGGTTGGACTCATTCCCCGCCAACGAAACGGCATCACCTTGTATGAAAAGCAAGCTCAACCGGGAGACTATGTAGTGGTAATCGGCGGCAAAGTCGGAATTGATGGCATCCACGGCGCAACATTTTCATCTGAAGCCTTGTCGACAGGGAGTCCAGCTACCGCTGTTCAGATTGGTGATCCCATTACCCAAAAGAAACTTTCAGATGCTCTGGTTAAAGAAGCGCGCGACCTCGGTCTGTACAGTAGCATTACTGACAATGGTGCTGGAGGCTTGTCTTGTTCTGTAGCAGAAATGGCTAAGGAAGCCGGTGGTTTTGAGGTCAACCTAGATCAAGTGCCGCTTAAGTATCCTGGCTTAGAGCCATGGCAAATCTGGATATCAGAATCCCAAGAACGCATGACCTTATCAGTGCCCCCTGCAAAGTGGCTAGCATTCCAAGAGTTGATGCAAAGACGAGGCGTCGACGCTACTATCATTGGCAACTTTACTGACACGGGAAAATGCATCGTCACCTTTCAGGGGAGTACGGTAGTTAATCTGGATATGGAGTTCCTTCACTATGGCTTACCTCCCCGAGCCATGACCACAAACTGGGTGCCACCGGTGCTAAGCGAGCCAGAATCATTAACAACTGCAGATTTGTCTGAAGTCCTCAAGGCGATGATTGGACGGTTAAATATTGGCAGCATCGAAAAAATATCGATGCAGTTTGACCATGAAGTCCAAGCTAGTTCAGTCTTAAAACCATTACAAGGTAAAGGTCGAGTCAATGGAGACGCCGCCGTCATTAAACCTGTGCCTGCCTCTACTAAGGGTGTGGTTGTGTCACAAGGCTTGTATCCTTCCTACAGTGACCTTGATCCGTATGCGATGTCAGCAGCCAGTATTGACACAGCCATTCGCAACGCGGTCGTGGCCGGAGCCAGTTTAAATCACTTGGCAATTCTTGATAACTTTTGCTGGTGCAGCGCTACTGAGCCAATGAGACTGGGACAGCTCAAGCTGGCTACTCAAGCCCTCCATGATACTGCAGTTGCCTATGAAACTCCGATCATTTCGGGGAAGGACAGCATGTTCAATGACTTTAAAGGTTTTGACCACACAGGTCAGCCAATCAAAGTATCTATTCCTCCAACCTTGCTGGTGTCATCTATCGGTGTCATTGATGATGTCTCGAGTGTGGTCTCGATGGACTCCAAGTATGCCGACGACCTAGTGTATCTGCTCGGTGAAACCCATGATGAAGTTGCGGGCTCTGAGTACTATGACTGGCTTCTTGAGGAAAAAAATATTGAGGGTACGGGAGCCGCTGTGCCTAAGGTACATACCGCACTCAATACAGAAATGTATCGTACCTACCACGAGGCAGTTCAGGCCGGTTTGATTGCCTCCGCCATCAGTGTCAGTCATGGAGGACTAGGGGTGGCGATTGCCAAAACTGCTTTGGCAGGTAAATTAGGGATGAAGCTGAGTCTCGAAAAAATGATCGGCTCCGCCAGTACCGATGACCGGTGGCTGTTTTCAGAAAGTCAGGGTCGGATTCTAGTAACAGTCTCGCCCCAAAATCAAGCTGCCTTTGAAGCCCAATTTGAGAAGCTTGCCTTGAGTTACTTGGGGAAGGTGACCCTGAGACAAGAATTGGAAATAACGGGCCGAAATCAGCAGCAGGTACTTTTTCTAAGTCTAAAAGACAGCCATGAATCGTACGCCTCCCGCTTTGGGGTCAAACATACTGTTAAGCCATACGCCGCTGTTTTAACTGGCTATGGCATCAACTGCGAAGAAGAGACCGCCTTTGCTTTTGAACAGGCAGGAGCGATTCCCTCGATTGTGCATGTGAATGACTTTATTGATGGCCACCGAAATCTGGCTGATTTTCAAATGTTGGCTATACCGGGAGGTTTTTCTTTCGGAGACGACACTGGATCCGGAAATGCCATGGCTCAAAAACTAAAAAATCAATTATGGGAAGAGTTGCTCCATTTTATTCAAAATGACCGGCTGATGATTGGTATTTGCAATGGCTTTCAAGTTCTTACCAACTTGGGACTACTACCGGCAATAGACAACAACTATGGACACCGGGAAGTTGCGCTTATCCATAACGACAATGCCACGTACACCGACCGCTGGGTTGACTTGAAAATTAGCTCCACCAGTCCTTGGCTAACAGGTATTGATACACTAAGCCTACCAATTGCTCATGGTGAAGGTAAGTTTTTTGCTGATGCTGAGACACTAAAGAGGATTCAAACCCACAACCTAGTTGCTGCTCGTTATACCTCGGGTGAGATCTGTCGCTATCAATCGTTGGAAGCAAATCCAAATGGTTCCCTGGATGACATCGCTGCCATTACTGATGGTAGTGGTCGCATTCTGGGCATGATGCCGCATCCAGAACGGGCGATCAGCTTTACTCATCTACCGCAGTGGCCGTTACTAAAAGAAACGTACCGCCGGCAAGGTAAAGAGATTCCGGTCACTGGTCCTGGACTACACATTTTTCAAAATGCTGTGGGCTACTTTAACTAAAATGTATGAAAAATAAAATCGGCATTGTAGGTGGGGGACAGCTGGGCAGAATGTTAGGCATAGCTGCTAAGCGGCTGGGCTTTCATGTGACGGTGATTGACCCCACACCTGATAGCCCTGCTGGGCAAGTTGTTGATAAACAAATTGTGGCCGCGGTTACCGATAGCCAAGCCATAAAACAACTGGCCTCAGAAGTTGATTTTCTCACGTTTGAAATCGAACTCGCGGATTCAAAGTGCTTAAGTGAGTTAGCCGCCCAAGGCATTACTATTCACCCCTCGCCAGCCACGCTCACCATGATCAAGGACAAGTATGAACAAAAGAAATTTCTAGCCGCGGCGAACATCCCTGTGGCAGTGACAGCCTTAGTTTCTGCAAAAAAAGACATTCTGGTAGCGGCAAAGAAATTTGGATACCCGCTCGTCTTGAAAACTCGCTTTGGGGCGTATGACGGCAGAGGGAACGCCTTAATTAAAAAACCCAGGGATATTGAGTCAGCTTTATCTAAGCTAGAGGGCCAACAGCTGTACATTGAGCAGTGGGTTCCGTTTATCAAGGAGCTCGCAGTCATGGCCGTAAGGAGCACTACCGGAGAGGTCAAAGTCTATCCAGTAGTTGAAACTATCCACAAGAATCATATCTGCCACACTGTTTTAGCTCCCGCTCCGGTTTCTACCCAAATTCAAAAGAAAGCCCAACGCTTAGCGATCAAAGCCATGAAACAGCTTCAAGGAGCTGGGGTGTTTGGGATTGAGATGTTTCTAACCGCGGACGAAAAAATCATGATTAACGAGCTAGCCCCCCGGGTACATAATAGTGGCCACTATACGCTCGAAGCCTGCGTAACTGATCAATTTGAGCAGCACATTCGAGCAGTCACTGGTATGCCATTAGGTAGCACCCAGATGTTGATGCCGGCTGCCGTGATGGTAAATATTTTAGGTAATCGAGTGGGGAGCGTGACGATTCAAGGTCTAGAAAAAGCCTTAGCCATTCCTCACACTGCGGTCCATTTTTATGGAAAGGCTGAAACGAAACTGGAACGAAAAATGGGACATTTAACAGTAACTGACACTACGCTGGAAAAGGCGTATAAAAAAGCTCGCAGAGCTGGAAAGTATCTCAGCATATGAAAAGTTCACTTTCACTAGTCAGCATCATCATGGGCTCAGATTCAGACTTACCGGTTATGGCTGAGGCTGCACGAGTTCTAGAAGAGCTTGAAGTGGCTTTTGAAGTCACAATCGTATCAGCCCATCGCACACCGGAAAGATTATTTGGATTCTCCCAGTCGGCACAAAAAAGAGGTATTAAAGTTATTATTGCCGGCGCGGGTGGAGCCGCCCACTTACCAGGAATGGTGGCCTCGCTTTCCAGTTTACCCGTGATCGGAGTCCCCATTCACTCCAAAAACCTGTCTGGACTGGACTCGTTATACTCAATGGTACAGATGCCCCCAGGAATTCCGGTCGCTACCGTGGCAATTAATGGGGCAAAAAACGCTGGATTACTAGCGGCTCGAATTTTGGCAATCACTGATCAAACTCTGGCAGATCGATTAAATGTTGTCACTCAAGATATGAAAGACTCAGTCTTAAACAAGGTGAAAAAAATTGATGAGCAAGGATACAATTTATATCTAGACTCACTGAGTCAGAAATCATAAATGTCGAAACACCATGAAACCCTTACCATCGATGGCGTGCCGCTAAAAACCGCAAATGTGTCTTTGATCTCGTTATTTGCCTTTGACAGATATTGGTTGTTACCTTTTGGGAGTACTGATCAAAAAAAACCAAGATATGATCTCATTAGTGTTGAGTCGGCTGCGGATAGCAGCTGCAGAGCCACACTCCACGAGCACCTAAAATCAATGGGTCTGAGAGCAACCATCGACCAAGGTTACTTGGGAACTGCCCGAGCGGTGGCTCCGTATCAAAATAGTCCAGATGGCACTGTGTACCGAGATTCTCGGCGAATGTTTTTTTCTTCCAGCAACCGGATTCTAAATGAGACAGCATTGCAAAGCAGTGGATTGGTACCACTGACTCTGGGGAGAATCAGCAGCTTGATGACAGCCAGCTACGAAGACCGAACATTAAAAGAGCAATTACTGAACATGACCGAAGTAGACAAAATCAAGATCGGGCTATCTCGATTCCTTTTACCGAGACTAGGCCTACCAGTGATGCTGCAGTGTTAACATATCTAGCTGAAAATCCTTGGATGTATCCCATTAGTTCGGTTAGCTTATTGAAAGAGTGAGTCTATGCTCCAAGCAAAAACAATTTTAAAAGCCTTACCCGATGTCTTGAAGTCCTTTGATTCAAAGCAATTAGGCGAAAAAAAACAGGGAAAAGTTAGAGATTTTTTTATTCAGCCTGAGCAAAGAGTAATAATTACTACTGATCGCCAATCAGCATTCGATGTTCATCTTGGATACATTCCGTACAAGGGCGCTGTTTTAAATCAGCTGGCAGCATTTTGGTTTAATCAAACAAAACACATTATTCCAAACCATCTGATTGAAGTACCTCACCCAAATGCCTTGATTGCTCACAACTGTCAACCAATTCCAGTAGAAATGATTGTGCGGGGATATATTTCTGGGGTCACTAAAACATCCATTTGGCATTCATACCAGCAAGGTCAAAGACAGATATATGGCATATCATTTCCAGACGGATTAGAAAAAAATCAGCAACTGCCTTCACCAGTAATCACACCCACGACTCATGGGGGAGGGAGTGATGGTCATGATGAACGACTAACCAAACAGGAAATCATTGACCGTAAAATCGTCACCAACAAACTCTACGAGCAAATGGAAGAAACCGCTCTGGCTCTCTTTGACTATGGTAGTCGGTGGTGTCGAAAGCATGGTTTAATACTGGTAGACACCAAGTATGAATTTGGCTTGTATCAGGGGAAACTAATGTTGATGGACGAAATTCACACTCCTGATTCTTCACGCTTTTGGATCGCCAAAACATATAAGCAAAGATTTAAGCATCATCTAGAACCAGAAAATTATGATAAAGAGTTTTTGCGATTGTGGTACTCGGATAAAGGCTACATTGGTGATGGAAAACCACCAGCAATGACTAAAGAATTGATCGTGTCGTTGGCAAAACGATACATCGGTGTCTACGAAAAAATTACCAATCAAAAATTTGTAGCCTACAGCTACCCCGTTGATGCAGCGATTAAAAAAGCCGTTCACCAGCCATGAAAATCGCAAAAAAAATCACCTATGCTACCAGCGGAGTCAGTTATGCCCAGATGGATCCAGTAAAGAGATTAGCTCAAAAAGAGGCCGCTAAAACAACTCCAAATTTGTTAAAGCTAGGCTTGCAAGAACTAGCTGCTAGCCGCGGGGAGTCAGCCTATGTTTGGCAAGAAGGCAATCACTACAAAGCCTTTGTGGTTGAAGGTTTAGGCACCAAAAACTTGGTGGCGGACGCCATGCAAAAAATTACTGGGAAAAGTTACTATCAAGCCATCGCTCAAGATACCGTGGCCATGATTGTCAACGACTTAATCGTGGTCGGGGCTACCCCTGAGGTCATTAATGCCTACTTTGCGGTCGGTAATAGTGACTGGTTTTCAGACGAAGTTCGGGCTCGGGATTTGATTAAAGGCTGGCGCAAAGCCTGCGATTTAGCCGGAGCTGCTTGGGGAGGGGGCGAGACTCCCACGCTCAAAGATATTATTCATCCAGATATGATTGATCTCTCGGGAGCTGCAGTCGGCAGTATTAAGCCTAAATCACGACTGACTTTGGGCACCACCATTCAAACCGGGGACCGCCTTATTTTAATTGAGAGTAGTGGGATTCATGCTAACGGTCTAACTATGGCTCGGGCGATTGCAGATCAGCTGGAAGCCGGCTTTGCCACCCCCTTACCCAGCGGCAAACTGTACGGCGAAAGCTTACTGACTCCAACTCACATCTACGCAGAGCTCGTTAAACAACTGTTTATGGCTCGAATTAAACCTCACTACATGATTAATATTACTGGCCATGGCTGGCGAAAGTTAATGCGAGCTACGCCAGCCTTTACGTATCACTTAAACAAAATCCCTCCAGTACCTGAGCTGTTCTCATTTATTCAGCACCACTCAGGCAGTAGCGATGAGGAAATGTACGCTAACTTTAACATGGGAGCTGGATTTGCTGTCATAATTTCAGCCGCTCAATCATCAAAAACGATTGCTATTTGCAAACAGTTGTCGTTACAAGCCTGGGATGCCGGGGTTGTTGAGACCGGTTCTAAGCAGGTGATCATAAACTCCACCCGGCTTAAAAGTATCATCACCTTCTCGGAAAAAACTCTGGGCGTTCGCTAAGTTCTTCACTTGCTTTACAATCAAGGGCATGCGACGTACTTTCGTGGTCTTAGTTGTTTTATTGCTCAGTATTTTTTTGAGTGGATCAACGAATCCAGTTTTGGCTGACAGTAACTTTTACACCTCCCTCCACACCTCATATACTGCCAACACTCAAGGCATAACTACAGTCTCGCATTTAATCAAATTAACTAACAAAACTCCCACCCTCTATGCTAGACAATATGCCTTGAAAATTAGTTCTCCTTCCATCTCCAAAGTCACCGTCATGAACAATGGTCAAGTCATCCCGGCTGAAGTGGTTACCAGCAATAATCTAACCAGTATTGGGATTACATTTCCCGATGAGATTGTGGGCGAAGGCAAAAGTCGGACGATTGAAATTACGTATCAAAATCCTGACTCGAGCTTGATTTCTGGCAAAGTCCTCGAGGTGTTGGTGCCTAAGCTCGCGAGTGCGGAAGAATACGACGAATACTACGTTACCCTGTACACCCCAAAGGCTTACGGCCAACCCACTCGAACCACGCCCAGTAGCTCCTCAACTGGCGAAAATGAGACTTCGTATATTACTGCTTTTCAACCCCAGGGAGGGGAGAGTGTGAATGCTCTCTTTGGCAGTTCTCAGGTTTTTAAGATGAACCTCCGCTACCATCTCCAAAACACGGGTCCGAATCCGGGCTTGGCTCAAGTCGCACTTCCTCCAGATACGCTCTATCAAAAGTTGCTCTACGAGACCCTTGATCCCACTCCCCAAAAAATGGAAGTTGATGCCGATGGCAACTGGATCGCTACCTATGAAATTCCCGCCCAAAGCACTACTACCGTTAATACCGTGGCTCGAGCCTTGGTCACTCTGTCACCGAATCAAAACCGACCCCAGTCACCACCAAGTAGCTCTCTCACTAAATCCCAGGATTTTTGGGAAAGCAAAGATCCCCTAATTCAAGACCTTGCAGCTCAAAACCAGACCCCCAGAGAAATGTATACCTTTGTGGTTGACCAACTTAGTTATGATTACAGCCGTCTGGCTGGTGATGCCAATCGACTCGGTGCCAAAGCCGCTTTAGACCAACCAGCTCAAGCCAACTGTCAAGAGTTCACTGATGTCTTTATTGCCCTGTCCCGAGCCAATAACATTCCAGCTCGCAGACTAACCGGGTATGCCCATACGGAAAACAGCGTCCTGAGACCACTGAGTTTAGTGGAGGATATTTTGCACGCTTGGCCTGAGTACTATGACAAATCGAAGGGTACTTGGATTCAAATTGATCCAACCTGGGGCAACACTACGGGGGGAAGTAACTATTTTGATCAATTTGATTTGAATCACGTCGTATTTGCTATTAATGGCAGTTCCAGTGGTACTCCGTATCCAGCCGGCTCATACAAACTGGCTGACACCAACACCAAAGATGTTGAGGTGGTATTTGACCAAAGTTTTCCCGCCACTACCCCCAACTTCACAGTGACCGCCGAACCTCAAAGAATATTTGGTCTCGCAATTCCGGGTATTCAGGAGTTAGTCGTAACCAATACTACTGGTCAGGCTTGGTATAATATTGATGTCCAGTTGTTTGCAAATGATTCTGCAATTGAGTTAAGCCGGAGCCACTCATACATTAATCAGATCTTGCCGTTTCAAACCGTGACGGTGCCATTCACTGGCTACTCTAGCCAAACTGTTTGGGGAGTGACCGCCCCAGCCGAGGTCGAAATCAGTTATGTCGACGATCAAAATGAAACCTTTAACCAAACCCAAGTCCTCCCAGCCCAGCAGCTCACCTTTGAAGCGGGTGGCCATGGCCTCAAGGTCATTACCCACCCAGTCTTTCTCCCTGCCTTGGGAGCCCTCAGCCTTGGCTGCGCCCTCCTCGCCGGGGGTCTACTGGTTTATCGACGAAAATGACACGGTGTTGTACGTGGGTAAAGCCAAGAATCTCAAAAATCGGGTCAATAACTACCGCCGCTTTAACCAACTGCATGAACGCACTCAGCGGATGGTGTACCAAGCCAAGTTTCTAAAGTATGAAGTCCTAGAAAGCGAGCTGGAAGCCTTACTGGTGGAGGCGGAGTTAATTAGAACTCATCAACCCGCAGCCAATGTTTTGCTCAAGGATGACAAAACCCCTTTGTATGTGGTGATCACCCAGGAAGCCTATCCGCGAGTACTGACCATCCGCAAAAAAGAGATCGATCAAGGCACGATAAAAGGTACAATTTTGGGACCCTTTCCGAGTAATTATAAAGTCAAAGAGGTCTTGAGGATCGCCCGAAAAATCTTTCCTTGGTGTAATCAAGGAATTTCTCGGCTCAAAGTAATAAATCCCAAAGATAATTTTGAGCTGGATACATTTGTGTCCAAAGACTCACCCTGTTTCTACTATCATATTGGTTTGTGTCCGGGGGCTTGCATTGAAAAAATCACCCCCGAAGAGTATCAAAAGAATATCCGGGAGTTGGTATTATTTTTACGCGGAAAAAAGAAAACTGTGCTCAATGATATTGAGGAGCGGATGAAGCTGTCAGCTGAGCTAGAAGAGTATGAGATAGCCCGAGTGCTGCGGGATAGAATACTTTTGATTAAAGCGGTGACGCAACAACCTCACAGCTTACGGCCTGAACTAGCTTTACCAACGCTGAAACAAAATCAGGCAGAAGAAAGTGTTATCTATCTGAAAAAACTCCTAGCTGATTATTTATTCTTGCCCAAACAGTATCCCTTAAACCGGATCGAGTGCTACGACGTTAGTAATACTTCGGGGGAGTTGGCATCGGTGTCCATGGTGCGTTTGTGGACGGACAGTCTGCTACTGATCACTACCGATTATTTAACATTAAAACTATCGAAGGGCCCAATGACTACGGCATGTTGCAGGAGGCTTTGCAGCGGCGGCAGAACCACCCGGAGTGGGGTCGGCCAAACCTGATTGTGATTGACGGCGGCAAAGGTCAGTTGCGGGCGGCGCTGTCGGTGTGGCGTTGGTCAGTGCCAGTAATTAGCATTGCCAAAGAACCCGATCGGCTGATTATTCCCATAGTCCAAGAACAAACCCGTGTGGAAAAAATTCTGAAAGGTAGGCGGATAGTGCCTCTAGAAGAGCGACCCAAAAATTTAAAACTAAAGTACCATGAGCTGCTACTGCCTGCTACTCATCCAGCATTGAAGCTAATTCAACAACTGCGCGACGAGGCACATCGGTTTTCAAAGAAGCAGCATTCGAGAAGGCGGACGAAGGAGATGTTTCGGTAGTCACAATATATAGTGAAGGCGGTAGCGCCTCACTGTCACAAAAAAATCAGCTTCTAGCTCAAGTTCCTAAAGTGGTTTATTCTAAAGACATGGGTTTACTCAGACCAGTTGTTGTTACAGCCCTTAGTTTGGTCATTTTAGCCTGGGCTTTGCCCACGGTTAGTTACGGCAACTTCACCACCCTTATCATTGCCAGTATTGTACTGTTACTTCTCCAAAAAGTTGCTCGACCAGTGCTCAGCCTACTGTTGTTGCCGATTAACATCGTTACCCTCGGCTTATTTTCAGGGTTCCTCAACGTTCTCTTGATGTGGTTCGCCACCGCAGTGGTACCAGGCTTTCACATCGAGCCAATGGTTGTCTTTGGATACCAACTGAACTACTTTTTCTCGTTGCTGTTTGTGTCCTTCTTGATCAGTTTTCTTCAGTCGGGGATAAGCATCCTGTTTTAGGAGCTCGTATATGCGTGAATCTCACATCAAGGTATAATATAAGTATGAAAAACGTCGTGGTGATTTTTTTAATCCTTTTAGCGGCACTTCTCATCTCGGGAAAACCTACCCAGGCACAGCGAGGTGTTATTCTTGCTTCACCAAGTCCTATCGTGATTCCGGGAGCCACAGCTTCGGCTACTGCCAGTGACTCCGCCATCGCCACACCTTCGGCCGCAGTGGAGCGAATCCAAGAGAAGAAAGATAACGACATTACCGAGACCAGTGGCAAGAAAAAAGATGCTTTGACCGCATTTCTAGACGAAAAACCAATTTCCGAACTCACTTGGCACAACGTCTTACAACATGGGCTGCGACGCGCCATCAACAATGGTCTACCCGCCAATATTATCGTGGTGTTAATTTTGTTTCCGATTATTACCTCCATCATTGCTGCTTCGAGGCACTTGATTGGCCTGCAAGGCTTTGGTATTTATATTCCAGCCGTTTTATCGGTGGCATTTGTATCCACCGGCATCACCACTGGAGTTGCAGTGTTCGCGGCAGTTTTAATAGCTGCAACTGTCTTTAAAGCCCTATTAAAGCGCTTGCGTCTCCAGTACTTACCTCGAACAGCCTTGTTGCTGTGGGGAGTGTCGCTGGTAATTTTAATTTTGTTGGTCCTAGCCTCACTTTTCGGCGTCAGCGGCTTTTTATCACTAAATATCTTCCCGCTACTCATCATCATGTTGTTGACTGAGAACTTTATGGAGACCCAGCTGACATCCAGCACCTCCCAAACCATCCAGTTAACAGTCGAGACGTTGGTGATCGCCATTGTGTGTTCGTTATTAATCGGAAATGAGTATATTCAAAGAATCGTGCTGCTCAGACCAGAAGCTACCTTTATTTCAGTGGCGGTGTTCAATCTAGTAGTTGGTCGGTATTCTGGCTTACGATTACTGGAGTACATCCGCTTTCGTTCCTTAATTGAGAGGTAAAATCCATGCTCAAAGCCCGCGACATTCTTGGTATGAACGCCCGGCAGCAGGGATATGGTGTCATGAACACGGCTGCTGCCAAAAGTTTTTGCAGCTCCAAATACGCAACCAAGGTTTTATTAGAAAACAAGGGGATCCCCACTGCTCGCGTACACGGGGTCTTGGCTACCAATGAGGACATCAATGACTTTGATTGGCAGGGTTTAGAAGCCAACTTTGTGATCAAACCCACCAACGGCAATGCTGGTAAAGGTGTGGCTATTTTTCGCAAACAGCACACAGACAGGGTTCATTGGACTGACGGCGTTGGACACACTTGGAGTTTTGATGACATCAAGCTACATTGCTATGACATTCTCGAAGGTCAGTACAGTACCTACGGCGCTAACCACAATGTGATTGTCGAAGAACGGGTTCCGATTCATCCTTCTTTTAGTAAGTACGCATACAAGGGCACGCCCGACGTGCGAGTGATTGTATTCAATCAGGTTCCGGTGATGGCGATGTTACGTCTGCCCACTAAACAGTCAGAAGGCCGGGCAAACTTACATCAGGGTGCGATTGCGGCTGGAATTGACATGGCTACCGGCATCACTACATTTGCAATTACAGGCAGCGGACAATCAATTCAGTTTTTGCCAGATAGTAAGAAGAAGTTGAACGGTATTAAGATTCCAGACTGGAAAAAAGTTCTGACAATTGCGGTCGATGCTGCCAACGCCGCCGGACTGGTTTTTAGCGGCATTGATTTATTTATGCATGAGGACAAAGGACCATTAGTCGTAGAGTTGAATGCTAATCCGGGACTCTCAATTCAGCTAGCTAACCGAGCTGGACTGCGCCGACGCCTAGAACGCGTTCAAGATCTAAACGTATTGAACTCTGAACACGGCGTCAAAATTGGCCAGGCCTTATTCGCTGAAAGTTTTGCTGACAAAATTAAGGCTGAAGAAGGCTTAGTAATTGTGAATCCCAAAGAAACAGTCCTTGTTTACGGACGAGATAAAGAACGACATGAGGTCGAGGCATTAATGAACACCGGCCGTTTCCGCAGCGCCATCGCTAAATCGCTGGCTGAAGAGTTGGGTTTGATTGAAATTGATGACTTCTTGTGGTTTCAAACTGAGAGTGATGAAACCAAAGCTCCAGTGGTAGGGGTCACTGTCAAAGTTAAAAATAGGCGCATTACTACCGCCATGGTCGTAAGTAAAACCTTAAATAAATCAACAAACAAAGTTGAAATTGGTCGCAATGATTTAGCTGGTTTCTTAGTGGGGGAAACCGAGTAATGGATATTATTGTTGCTACCACCCCCAATAATATTCTGGTAGAGAAACAGAAGTTTTTCGCGGATACCAGCTATAACCCACAGCTAACCTACGCCCATCCGTTGCCCAGTGACCAAGAACTCCACCAGTGGGGAGAGCCCAGTCCTAAATGGTATCAGCACTCACTCCAAATGATGCAGGAGTTTCCGCTGACTCACTCAACCCCAGTAGGAAAAACACCTGAACGTGTTTCTACGGAAATTGTGCAAGCCGCTATAGATGAGTTTAACCAACGATACTCACTTGCCACTCCCATCACGGCTGTCTTTTCCGAAAGTTTAGTGACTCGCTGCCGGGTCTCGGGCATGAAAATCTATTTTCAGCTGCCAATTCGTTACTCCAAAACCCGATTTAGAGATTTGTACCGGCATGAACTTGAGACTCATACTTTGCGAAGACTCAATCATCACCTCCAGGGTTGGGAGCAAGAAATTTGCCCTGAAGCCGAGCTCAGATTAACTGAAGAAGGATTGGCTGGACTACACACTCACTTAAAGCGTCCAGATAAACTCTTCCGCAAAAGTTATCTGACCTATATTGCTGCCTATGATGCTCAACATGGTTCTTTCTCGAGTGTGTATCACACCATGAGAAAGCTCAATGTGGGGGAAGCCACTGCCTGGAATATTGCCTTACGAACCAAACGAGGTTTACTTGATACATCCCAGCCAGGTGGTCTCACCAAAGACATTAGCTACCTCGAAGGCGCCGTCCAAGTCTGGCAGTGGATGATGGATCCGAGTAATAACCCTAAAGACTTATACGTCGGTCGCGTCGGGATCAATCAGGTCAAACAGTTTCAGCACTTGAATCAAACGCCTGGGCTACGATACCCCTCCTTTTTTGAGGATCTAGTAGAGTACAATCAGCTCATAAAAGACATTGGTGAGACCAATCTCTTTTCGACCTTAGTGGAGTAATGACCATGCCAAAACTAAACGCCAGTTCCCGCATCATGTTCGAAGAGGCCGAGAGTCGCGGCATTGTCGGCACCACATTTGGTGACTCTGAAACCATTTTGATGCAGTACCAAGGGAAGCAATGGTATACCCGAGGATCCCGGACCTCCCTGCAATCCTCAGTCGGCAAAACCATCGCTGATAATAAAGACTTAACCAAAAAAGTACTGGCCCATTTTCACTTACCCACCGCTAAACATATTAAAGTCAACTCTGCCAGTGATTTGGAGCTACTTACCCCGTTACAGTTCCCTGTGGTCATGAAACCGCTGGACGAACGACACGGGCGGGGAGTGGTGGTCGGCATCCCCAACCTGGAAGCAGCTACAAAAGCTTACACAGCTCAGAGCTACACCAAGGTTATTTTCGAGGAGATGCTGTCAGGGCTTGAGTATCGGATTGTGTGCGTTGACTTTAAGTTTGTGGCAGCGGCTTTTCGCAAACCAGCTCATGTGACTGGGGACGGACGCAGCACAGTCAGTGAGTTGATTGCACAAAAAAATCAACATCCATGGCGTGGTAAAGGCCATGCCTTTAATTTAACCTTGATTGAAACAGACGAACAGGTAGAGACTTTTCTTAAAGAACAAGCTCTGACCCTCGATTCAGTACCCGCGACCGACCAGGAAGTTCCGCTCAGAAAAACCGCCAACCTTTCCACGGGTGGTGAGGCCTGGGATGTGACTGACGAAGTCAGTGACGAAAACAAAGCCTTGTTTGAAGCCATTGCCAAGGCTTGCGATCTCAACGTGGCTGGCATTGATGTGATGTGCCAGTCGCTGCAAACAGCAATTGGGGATCAGCCACAAGCCGGAGTTATTGAAGTCAATGCTTCTCCTGGCCTGAGGATGCATCACTATCCGATCAAGGGTACTGCTCGAAATATTGCTGGGGCAATTATAAATATGGTACTTAAATAGTAACTGCCGAGAAAGACTCTATGGCTTCTACAAAATATAGTTATGTCAGCGAACGATTAGGAATCTCTGACATTATTGAGATTCCCTTAAGCACTCGCCTGATCCTGGAACAAGCTGATGAATTCGGGGTGGCTTGGGAAGCAATTCCTAACACCAAAATCATTAAGTTAGAGTACGGCGGCAAAATCAAGTTCTTTCGCTGGCAAATTTCTTCCGAGACTAGCTTCATTGGCTTTAACGCTTGCTTGGACAAGGGAGAAACCAAAGCCCTACTGCAACAAGCCGGTATCTCCACTCCAAATGGCTGCAAATTAACGCCTGAGGACTCCGAAGAAATCTGGGAGCAGGTTTACAATTCACTGCAAAAACCTTTGGTCATTAAACCCAGCCATGGTTGGCAGGGTCAATCAGTGCTGATGGGAATTAACGATTTGGCAGCGTATAAAGTTGCTGTTAAAAAATGTTTTGCTTTCACTGATGCAGAAGATTCAGGGGTGATGGTAGAAGAAACTTTCGTGGGCAAAGAGTATCGTCTGGTTACAACTCGCCAAAAAATGGTGGCCGCAGTGTACCGGGAACCTGCCAACGTTATTGGTGATGGCACCGAGACTGTGGCTGAACTCGTTGCTGAAAAAAATAGCGATCCCCGCCGAGGGAGTGATTTATCATTTGCCTTGTTCAAAATTGAGTTAGACGAAGATGCCCTAGAAACCTTGGCGGGACAAAACCTCACGCCCACTAGTGTTCCCACTGATGGTCAAAAAGTGTACTTGCGCCGAGTCTCTAATATCATGCGCGGCGGTGACAGCATCGATATCACCGATGAGATTCATCCCAGTGTCAAAGAAATAGCTGTTAAAGCTGTCCAGGCTGTCCCAGAGCTGGATTTCGTGGGGGTAGACTTCATGACTAAAGATATTTACACTCCTCAAACTCCTGATAGCTATATTGTTGTCGAGCTAAATAGTTCACCGGGCATCTGTATTAATGAGATGGCGTACACCGGTAAAAAACACTACAGTGATCGAGAATTTTTATTCTGTTCCTTTCCCGAACTCCGAGCCAAATATGAATCAAGTATTTAACCTCCAACCATTAGGCATTGAGCGAACCGAAAAAATCCGGTGGCGCTTCCTCTATAAAGGGGGAGACGTAGTTGAGTATATTCAGAGTAAAAAGTTAAAGTCATTTCTGAGAGATATAGACGCTACTTTGCAGTCATTAGGGATTACCGTCACCCAGCAAGTTTTAAGTGAGGTCGATTTTGAGACCTGGCTACCTTACTATAATTCTAAGATGAGTGAGCTGGGATATGACCAATTAGCTTCACTTGAATGGTTTAGAGATCGAAGTGGCAAAGGCCAAGGTATCGAAGGCATATTTTTCCATCAGCAAGGAAAACTAATTGGAGCGGCGATTGCCACCATCGTTGGCCAAGAAAAGGCCACTCTCGCTTTTAAAGCCAGCGAACGTATGGATCTCACCAACAAACCCAACTCGTCACTGGGGGCAGTGGTAGATTACTGGTTTTTGAAATCAATGGTGGAGCGAGGCATGCAAATCATCTCCGGTGGTCAATCTAGAAATGCTTTTGGCGTTACCAACTCTCTGGGATATCTGGATTATAAAATGCGTTTTGGCTACCAACCAAGTTTTGCGGACACAGCGGAGTACCTGTCTGAAGTGCCGCTTAGCGAGACGGGCTGCGTCTTATTTTTTGGCCGCAGTGCTGAACATTCACTAGCCATGTTTGGTTTAAAGCCAACAGGTTCGACTCAAGTTTTTGAGCCCTCCCGATTTGCCACTCCAGAAATGCCGTTCATTGCGCTAAAGTATTGATAATGGTTAAAGCCTTGGTTTTCGATTTTGCAGGTGTAATTATGTTGGATGTGGATGCAGTTAGCGGCGAGCTCATTTTAAACCAGGAACTGTTGACTTTTCTCAAGCCTCTCAAAGAGAGATATCAATTATGTATTTACACCAGCAGCTATCAGCTGATGTATGCGCCCAACACTCATCCCACTTTGGGATCACTCTTTCACAAAGTTTTGTTTGCCAAACAACTCAACTGGCCCAAGTCCGAGCCTGAGTCATATCTGTCTCTGGCTCGAGAGCTCGGTCTAGCACCTGATCAAATCATCTTCACCGACGATACTCAGCGGAATATAGTGGCTGCCGAACAAGCTGGGGTGAATGCCATTCACTATAATTCTAACTTCGATCTCTTTGAACAACTCCAACCCTTTTTGGGCTTAGCGTAAGGTTTGCGCATCCCGGGTATAATACCGGTTGGATCTTTTATGAGTAAACTAATTGTCTCAGCTTCTCCAAAACCCAAAGTAGCTTTGGGCATGTCTGGCGGCGTCGACTCGTCACTGACTGCATACTTGTTGCTGGAACAAGGTTATGACGTGACTGGAGTTTTCCTGGAATGCTGGCGAGCCCCTGGTTGCCGCAGTGAAGAAGATCGCAAAGATGCCCTAAAGGTAGCATTAGAGTTAGGAATCCCGTTTCAAGTTCTAGACTTTAAACAACAGTACAAAGACAGGGTGGTTGAGTACTTTTTTACAGAGTATGAAGCTGGCCGTACGCCAAATCCTGATGTGATGTGTAACAAGGAAATTAAGTTTGGCCTGTTTTATGACTGGGCGATGAAACAAGGTTTTGAGTATGTGGCCACCGGCCACTATGCTCAAGTCAGTCAAGAGCCACCCAAACTGCTGTCAGCGGTCGATGAACATAAAGACCAAACTTACTTCCTGTATTTACTCAAATCCGAGCAACTGCAGCACATCTTATTTCCGATTGGCCATCTGACAAAAACACAAGTCCGACACGAGGCTGAAAAACGAGGGATCCATGTGGCGGGCAAAAAAGATTCAGTCGGCATCTGCTTCATAGGTGATATAAATGTCCATGGGTTCTTAAAAGAGCGACTGGGGGAGAACCCCGGTGACGTGGTAGATACGCAGGCAAATGTGATCGGGAAGCATCAAGGTTTGTGGTTCTATACCATTGGACAGCGCCACGGCTTCACCATCAGTGCCATGACCGTGATCAAAAATGATGATGGCAGTCTCATCAATAAACACAACATTCCACCGTTCTACGTCATTGATAAGAATCCAACTAAGAATCAGTTAGTGGTTGGCTTTGGCTCAGAAACATACCGTGCTCAGTTTAATGTCCATGACATTCACTGGATCGGCGACCCGCCCATGGCGGAAACTGTGATGGTTCGGATTCGTCACACCGGTCAGCTGTGGCCCTGCCAGTTGCTCGCGGAAGTGAGGGGCATGACTGTCAAACTGGAGCAACCCATTCAGGGACTAGCAGACGGTCAATCAGCCGTTTTTTATCAAGCAGTTTCTTCAAATGCAAATACTGATCCTCAGGCTTTTGAGTGCTTGGGTGGGGGAGTGATTGGTGACTCTTTACGTTTCAACTGAACCCCGGTAGGATGTCTACATGACACCACCTGAGCAACCCTTGCCAATTGATTTAATCACACCAGAGCTCAATCCAAACTTTAATCTCCAGGCTGTCAAAAATACCTTGGCCACTGCTACACCCCAGGAACAGATGCGCTACATCATGGAGAACGTATTCAACGGCAAAGCTAAGTGCCAATTTATCGACCAGACTCCTTTCACCGAACCCATTAATATGAAAGGTTTCGTCAGCGCAGCTGACCTTTCATATGTTCAAGATCCCGTCAATATTCTGAAACAGTTTTTGAGTTTTCCCATTATCACTGATGGCTTCGGTGATAACCATGGCGATATTACTGAAAAAACTGGTCGAAGAGGCTGGCGAGACCAGATGGAAAAAGTATTCGGAGCCCAAAACTGGCGAATATATGAGAACAATAAGCTCCGCTGGAATAAAGTATCACATCTCTATGAGGCAACTGACATGCTGTTGATGGTATTGCCTGATTACCCTCAAGCAGCTCCTTTAGTTGATACTGCTCAAAAGTTTAAACGAACTCTTCAAAAGCTCGTGCCGAATGAGCTTACCTGGTCCAAAACAAGCACGGAAGAAAAAATTTCCACTATTAATGCTGTATCTACAGCCTTAGTTGAGATGTTAACTCTGTTTAACCAAGAAACTAAAGGGGGTACTACAACTTAACTATTTCGCCTTTGACACAAACGCCTTCTCGCGTTAAAATATGTATTCTCCAGACAAAGTTCTGCTTGCAGAATACTCGTCTCAAGTAATTTAGATTTTTGCTCAAACCCTTTTACCAAAAGGGGATTTTTTGAGTGAATCAGTTCTTTAACATCATAAGACATAGTGAACTCGACAGCTAACCAGACAGTTCACTATGAGATACGCATCTGAAACAAACATGGTGGTAGAACAATCGCGAAAATGCGGATTGTTTGAAGCCATTTAATTTATTAGATGAATAGTACAATCCGTTTAATTTCTTTATATTTTAAGATTCTGCTGATATAACCCGCAAGGGTTACAAGGCAAAGAATCAAGTAATTCAAAGAGCAATTTTCAAACTTTTTTTGAGAGTTTGATCCTGGCTCAGGATGAACGCTGGCGGTGTGCCTTAAGCATGCAAGTCGAGCGGGATAGCAATATCCAGCGGCAGACGGGTGAGTAACACGTAGGAATCTACCTCAAAGTGGGGAATAGCTGTCCGAAAGGGCAGGTAATACCGCATGTGATCGCAAGATCAAAGTCGTAAGACGCTTTGAGAGGAGCCTGCGCGCTATCAGGTAGTTGGTAGGGTAACGGCCTACCAAGCCAACGACGGCTAGCCGATGTGAGAGCATGATCGGCCACAAGGTAACTGAGACACGGTACCTACACCTACGGGTGGCAGCAACTGGGAATCTTGCGCAATGGGCGAAAGCCTGACGCAGCGACACCGCGTGTGGGAATAAGGCCTTAGGGTCGTAAACCACTGTGGCGAGGGATGAATTTTGACAGTACCTCGCTAGAAAGCACCTGCTAACCACGTGCCAGAAGCCTCGGTAATACGTGGGGTGCAAGCGTTATCCGGATTTACTGGGCGTAAAGCGTGCCGTCGGTGTTTTGATAAGTCTTCTGTTCAAGCTTGGGGCTCAACTCCAAAAAAGCAGGGGAAACTATCAAGATTGAGTCTGTTCGGGGAAGCTAGAATTCTCGGTGGAGGGGTGAAATCCGTAGATATCGAGAGGAATACCAGTCGCGAAGGCGGGCTTCTAGGACACGACTGACACTCATGGACGACAGCTAGGGGAGCAAAAGGGATTAGAGACCCCTGTAGTCCTAGCCGTAAACTTTCCTTGCTAGCTGGTCTCATTTAGTTGGGGCTGGCGTAAGCTAACGCGTTAAGCAAGGCGCCTGGGGAGTACGACCGCAAGGTTAAAACTCAAAGGAATTGACGGGGGAGCGCACAACCGGTGGAGCATGTGGTTTAATTCGATACGAAGCGAAAAACCTTACCTGGGTTTGACATGTACCTGCACGATCTGGGAAACCAGATTTTCTTCGAGAGTGGTACACAGGTGATGCATGGCTGTCGTCAGCTCGTGTCGTGAGACGTCCGCTTAAGTGCGGTAACGAGCGCAACCCTTATCCCGTGTTATACATGTCACGGGAGACTGCCCTAGTTTCTACTAGGGAGGAAGGAGAGGACGACGTCAAGTCAGCACGTCCCTTACATCCAGGGCTACACACATCCTACAATGGAGCCGACAACAGGTCGCAAAGGGGTAACCCCAAGCCAATCCTAATAAACGGCTCCTCAGTTCAGATTGAGGGCTGCAATTCGCCCTCATGAAGCCGGAATCGGTAGTAATCGCAAATCAGCAGGTTGCGGTGAATACGTTCTCGCTCCTTGTACACACTGCCCGTCAAGCCAGCAAAGTTGGCAGCGCCCGAAGCGGGAGACCGTAACTCGCAAGAGATCGGCCCCTCTACGGCGAGGTCAGCGATGAGGACTAAGTCGTAACAAGGTATCCGTACTGGAAGGTGCGGATGGATCACCTCCTTTCTAAGGAGAATGGGTAGCAGAATCACGCCTGCTTCTTTTCCCTTCTTGAGTAATCAAGATGAAACTCACAAATCCTATGACCACCATATCTAGGTCGAGAGTTCTACCGCCATGTTTGCATCAGATGTCAGTTGCAGAGAAGAGACTTTGATCGTCTCACAGGAAGAACAAACAAGAGTTAGCCGTACCACCTGAAAGGGTGGTTTTTTGTGGGTTTAAAGCAACAAGGAAATTTAGTTTTAATTGATATAGTTACATATGTTTAAATGCTATTTGATATCAAATTAACTATTTTTAAATATACAATCAACACTATTGATATACATTGATGCATATCTATATATATTGATTCATCAATCTTTTTCGCTTAAGTCATATTTTAGCAATCAAACTATATCACTGATAAGTTTGCCTTACCACACAGTTGAAGCCACTTAACCATTTCAGTCTCACCCTGACTAGATTGTCAGATGAAAAAAGTCTATACCAATTGATATGCCCGAAAATCATTCTCCTTTGGATCAAGATCCTGAAGACGACCAACATCCATTTGATCGACTTCAAATTCCTCGCAGCACCATAAAAGTTGATAGCCGTGCTGAAGCTCAGTTCCAATCTTTAATAGCTGATGTAGATTTGTCTTTTGTGGACAAGCTTCTGGAAAGGAATGACGAGGCGACTTTTGGCGACTTATTGACACTTATGGATCAGTATCACCCGCATTTAAAACATGTGCATTTCTTTGATGAGAGTCTACCCAATCGTGAGATCACCTATTCGACGCAACTGTATAAGCCTACTTTTGGCAAACTCACCTATACCGCCCAGGGAATGTCGCTCGAAAAAGGACAAATCTACAGTAAAACCCTACAAAGGGCTGTCAGAGATGCGCTAACGCCACAAGGGTTACACTCTCAAAACTGAGCTTACTCATTAGCAGTCGTTTATATTAACTGCTAATTAGCTACTTCACAAATATAAATGTTGGGCTTAAAATAAACTTAACGTTGCCGCGAACGGGAGCGAAGAGGAAAGATATGGACCTCAATAAGTTTACCACTAAATCAGCCGAGGCAGTTCAGGGCTCAATGCAGTTGGCAGGAAAACTCAAACACAGTGAACTCACACCCTGGCATTTAGGATTAGTCTTACTAGAACAAGCTGATGGCATCGTTCCAGCCTTATTTAATAAGCTAAATATACCTGTACCGGCAGTCGCTTCTCAGCTACAAGCCAAGCTCACCCAACTTCCCACCACCAGCGCCACAACTCAGGCATACATTTCCGGTGAGCTTAAACATGCACTCGATAATGCAGAAAGTGAGGCTGGCAAACTCAAAGACGAGTACTTAAGTACTGAACATTTATTTTTGGGATTATTACAAAACAAAGAATTTGCATCAGCGGTCGGCATTAACCGGGAACAAATTTTGAGCGTCTTGAAGGACATTCGTGGAGTCCAGCATGTGAGTAACCCTAATCCTGAGGGAACCTATCAGGCATTAGAAAAATATGCTACCGATTTAACTGAGCTGGCTAGGGAGGGAAAAGTTGACCCAGTCATCGGACGAGACGAGGAGATTCGCAGAATAACCCAGATTTTGTCTCGGCGCACCAAAAACAACCCCGTTTTAGTCGGGGAGCCAGGTACCGGCAAAACTGCGATTGTGGAAGGACTGGCCCGTAAAATTATCGAGGGAGATGTGCCGGATGCGTTAAAAAACAAACGATTGATCTCGTTAGACTTAGGAGCTCTGGTTGCGGGCGCTAAGTATCGAGGAGAGTTTGAGGAGCGACTTAAGGCCGTCATTAAAGATGTCGAAGCCGCCGAAGGCGGCGTGATTTTATTTATTGATGAACTACATACAATTGTGGGAGCCGGGGCTCAAGAAGGTTCGACGGACGCTGGCAACTTACTTAAACCAGCTTTGGCCCGCGGCAGCTTAAGAACTATCGGCGCTACCACTTTGCGAGAGTACCGCAAGTATATCGAAAAAGATGCGGCGCTCGAGCGACGGTTCCAGCCCGTAATGGTAGAACAACCGTCCACTGAGGATGCCATCTCCATCTTACGTGGCATCAAAGAAAAATATGAATCTCACCACGGGGTGCGGATTCGAGACAACGCCATTGTGGCTGCAGTCATGCTTTCAAACCGCTACATCTCCGACCGATTTTTACCTGATAAAGCCATCGATTTAATGGACGAAGCCGCATCAGCTATCCGGATTGAGATAGATAGTAAACCCACCGCTATCGACAAATTAGAACGAAAAATTCGTCAACTAGAAATTGAGCGAGAAGCGCTCAAAAAAGAAAAAGATGACACCTCAAAACTGCGCTTAGCTGACTTGGAAAAAGAACTTGCCGAGTTGCGGGAACAACACCAGCAGTTAGATCTTCACTGGCGAACTGAGAAAGAAGCCATTGATCAAATAAAGAATTTGGGTAAAAAAACCGATGAGCTGCGTGAGGAGGCCGCTCGGGCAGAACGGGAGGTAAATCTTCAGCGAGCAGCGGAGATTCGCTACGGTGAGCTGCCAAAACTTGAAAAAGATATGCAGACTGCGCAACAACGCTTAGCAGAAATCCAAAAAGATCAATCTATCCTGAAAGAGGAAGTGACTGAGGAGGACATCGCCCGGGTCGTGGCTCGCTGGACCGGCATTCCCGTGGAAAAAATGCTTTCGACTGAGAGTAATAAATTGACTCAGCTGGAAGAGCTCCTGGGAAAAAGGGTAATTGGCCAAAAACAAGCGGTACAGGCCGTCGCCAATGCCGTTCGGCGCAGCCGAGCAGGCATTAGTGAAGAGGGGAAGCCCATTGGGTCCTTTATTTTTCTTGGTCCAACTGGTGTAGGAAAGACCGAACTTGCCAAAGCCTTAGCCGAGTTTTTATTTAATGATGAAAAAATGATGGTCAGAATTGACATGAGTGAGTACATGGAAAAGCACTCAGTTGCCAGGCTGATTGGCTCACCACCCGGATACGTGGGCTATGAAGAAGGCGGTCAATTAACTGAAGCGGTTCGTCGACATCCCTACACCGTGATTTTATTTGATGAAATTGAAAAAGCGCATCCTGAAGTTTTTAATGTGTTGCTGCAAATTTTAGATGAGGGTCGATTAACTGACAGCAAGGGCAGAACCGTTGACTTCAAAAACACCTTAATCATCATGACCTCTAATCTTGGCAGCGAAGTGATTATGCAAAATCCGGGCCAGCCCGAGGACCAAAAAACTGCCTTGGATGCGTTGATGGCCCAGACATTCAGACCAGAATTTTTAAATCGGGTCGATGAAATCGTTATTTTCCAGCCTTTGAGTCCAGAAGAAATTAGAGAAATTGTAAAACTGCAGATTGAGAAAGTAGCCGAAAGACTTAACTCTAAAAAGATTTCACTTACAGTCGCTAATAAAACCATTGATTACTTTGCTAACACCGGGTACGACATCGTTTTTGGAGCGCGGCCCCTAAAGCGGCTGATTCAAAACACACTACTCAATGAGTTGTCACTGAAAATAATCGATGGTAAAATCTCGGAAGGAGACACCGTCAAAGTTGACAGTGACGGGAAGCACTTGGTAATTACCAAACAGTAATATGAGCAAAAGCCCTGAAAATACCATTACTTTGATGCAAAATGGGTATGAATTTGATTTGGATGAAGGCACCATCATAATCGGTAGCAAAGTCTGTAGTTTTGATGACCCCCAACTGCCATTAAGCCTAAGGCGGTTTTTCCAACAATTACTTGCTGGAGAAATCCAGCCACTGCCGACCCCTCACCAAAAAATACAGTAACCGCTGTCCCCGAGCTTATTACTTTATGTTAAAATAAGACCTTGTTTTGGGTGTATAGCTCAGTTGGTTAGAGCGCTGTCCTGATAAGACAGAGGTCCTACGTTCGAATCGTAGTACACCCACACACCTTACCTTCTTGCGTAGATCTACCTCAAAATGTTATCTGAGCGTAAAATTATTAATTACTTTATTCTGGGTCATGTCGCAGATGCGGTCATTACTTACTACGCTCTTCATTCTTTAGAAGGTTTTCAAGAAGCCGGCGTCGCCGGCAGCAGCATGATCAGCCATAATGATCTAGATTTAATGATAGCCAAAATCGGCATCACCGCTTTCACGGTCGGGTTTTATGCATTAACTCGTGAAGCTGATCCTAAAAGAATGGAGTGCGTTGGTCGTAAAGCTATGCACATTAGTACAATTATCCTATATGTGATCTTAACGACAAACATTGCTCAAGTCGCACCAGAAGTCATTAAGAACCTCCCAAAATAAAGTCTCAAATCATCTGTTGATACATCAACATTTTCTCACTCTTGCCAATTAGCAGTCAAACAATTAGAATGCTAATTCATGACACATGATGACCATCAAGACCCTCTGGAGATAGATGACATCCTGTCTGACGGTTCAGGCATAGGGATGACTATTTTTGATCAAGAAGCAGATGTAGTAACGTCGGGCATTCCCTCAAATACTTCTGCCGATGAAAGTGTCGCCCGGGCCAGTGATAAACCAAGCTCGGTCCTCAACGATGAGAACGATGTGCCAATGCGGCCGCTACCCGCGACTCAGTTAGTTTTGCCTGTGGTGCCTATCCGTGAAGGAGTGCTGTTTCCCAGCACCGAATCAGTTCTGACCTTTGGTCGGTCAGTCTCGATTTTAGCCATTCAAGAATCAGCCCGGAGTCAAAACTTAGTCGTCTTGCTCACCCAAAAGAAAGTCGGTCAGGAAGAACCAGCTCCAACTGATTTGTATGAGATTGGCACGTTAGCGATGGTGGAGCGAACACTCAAAACTGATGGTCAGGTCAATGCCTTGGTCCGAGGAATTGGCCGCGTAAAAATTATCCGTTACGTCAAAACTAAACCCAGCTTGTTAGCTCAAGTCTGGAAACTTGAAGATGAAACAGAGCGTGATGATGAATCAAAAGCTTTGGCAACCCACTTGCAGAAGGAGTTTCGCAAAGCTGTCCACATGGGTAAGCCCGTCGAATTCCTTAACTTTATGAAGTTAATGAGCGGTGTCACCAATGGGGAACTCGTTGATCAAATCGCCAGTACATTAAGTATCAAAACCAAAGAGAAACAGTTGATTTTAGAGACCGTGAACGTCAAACAGCGAATGCAAATGGTGATCACTCACTTGACCCGCGAGATGAAAGTTCTTGAAATTGAAAAAGATGTGGTTCATAAAACTCAAGCCAAATTTGACAAACATATGCGTGAGAGTGTCTTGCGCGAGCGACTCAGAACCATTCAAAAAGAGTTGGGCGATCTTGATGATGATGAAGAAGTCGTCAGTGAGTACGAAACTCGTCTGCGAAAACTCAAGGCTTCGCCTGAGGTAAAAGAGAAACTTTCCAAAGAAATTAAACGTTTACGGCAGATGTCTGTCAACAATCCTGAATCTGGATATATCCGTTCCTGGATCGATAGTATGTTTGATTTACCGTGGGGAACGTACAGCAAAGCCAATGTTAATTTAGCAAAAGCTGAAAAGATTTTAGCCAAAAATCACTTTGGCTTGAAAGAAGTTAAGGACCGAATCTTAGAGTACATGGCGGTCTTACAACTAAAACAAAAACAACTAAAGTCAGTAGACAAAAAAGCTAAATTACCAACTATTTTGTGTTTTGTCGGACCACCGGGTGTGGGTAAAACCAGCATTGGTAAGTCCATAGCTGAGGCACTTGGAAGGCACTTTGCCAAAATTTCCCTGGGTGGAATTCGAGATGAAGCGGAAATCCGGGGTCACCGGCGAACCTACGTTGGCGCTATGCCCGGCCGAATAATCAATGGCATCAAACAAGCCAAAACCATGAATCCCGTCTTTATGTTGGATGAAGTTGATAAAGTCGGGGCTGATTTTAGAGGTGACCCTTCAGCGGCACTACTGGAAGCGCTGGATCCAGAACAAAATCATGCCTTTGAAGACCATTACTTAGATGTGGCCTTTGATTTATCAGATGTGATTTTCATCACGACGGCTAACACCCTGGATACCATTCCACCGGCCCTACGGGACCGATTAGAAATCATTCGCTACGCTGGGTATACTTCTGAAGAAAAGTTTCATATTGCCAAAGATCACTTAGTTAAAAAGGTGATGGAGGCCAATGGCGTCACGACTGACGACCTAACACTTCCAGATAGCAGCATTCGGGATGTGATCGATTTCTACACGCGTGAAGCGGGCGTTCGATCGCTTGAGCGGACTCTAGGCACGTTGATGCGCAAAACCGCTCGAGAAATTGCTGGTCATGATCAAGCGCCTTTAGAGGAGTCAGTTGTTACTGCTAAAACTAAGAAAAAAACCCCGACCAATAAACCAATTTTGATAGACAATAAGCTAGTCAAGAAATACCTAGGTCCAGAGAAGTTTGATGTTACTTTCACCGAAGAAACAGATTTGGTGGGACTAGCTACTGGTTTAGCTTGGACAGAAGTTGGCGGCGAAACTTTATTCATTGAAGTAGCTTTAACTCCAGGAAAAGGCATGGTTAAATTGACTGGCAAGCTCGGCGACGTGATGAAAGAATCAGCTCAAGCGGCGCTAACCTATGTCAAAGCCCACTCGAAAGATTTAGGTATTAGCGACAGTAAACTCAACAAAACTGATGTTCATATTCACGTACCTGAAGGCGCTGTGCCTAAAGATGGTCCTTCAGCTGGCATTACCATCACCACCGCAATTGTCTCGGCTTTTACTCATCGACCAATCAGGCGAGACGTAGCTATGACCGGAGAAGTAACACTTCGAGGCCGGGTGCTGCGTATCGGCGGCTTGAAAGAGAAAAGTCTAGCTGCCCTCCGGGCGGGAACCAAAACGGTGATCATTCCGTTTGGCAACGAGCGTGATTTAGAAGAAGTTCCCGAGGAAGTAAAAAAAAGTATTACCTTTAAACCAGTCAAAAATGTGGACGAAGTTTTCCCTATCGCCTTACTACCGGCCTAAAGCCTCGTGGTGACATCAAGCGAGCGATACTGATACACTACTAGCATGGTTCTCAATCGCCGTGGTTTTTTCTTCAAAGTAGTAATCTTTTGTTTTGTCCTCAGCCTGGGCTTGCTCACAGCTGCCTGCAATCCTTTTGATAAAAAAACCAAGTCCGGGCTGCAAGTCATCACTGGTGATGCGAAAGCCTCACTCTTTCTCGATGGGCAGTATCTAGATAAGACTCCTTTTATCGGTAAAGATATAAAACCTGGCACTTATACGCTCAGAATCCAGCCTGATGACTCCAAGTTAGTGATGTACGAGACCCCAGTGACCTTGCGTAAAGGTTTGCTCACAGTGGTAACCTGGATGCCTGGTGACCGACCAGAGACAGGTGGGGGAGTCATTTACGAAATGGAGGAACTGAGTAACCGCAAACAAACAGAACTAGTAATTGCCAGCATCCCGGATGGGGCAATCATTACCATTCCTGACCGAGATAAAGAGTTTGCACCGGTGACTTTAAGTGATCTCTCACCAGGATCAATTGAGTTTACGGTCAGTTTGCCGTCCTATGACACGCAACAGAATAATGTCAACTTAGTCGAAGGTTATCGAACTACGGCCACGGTCAAGCTGGCAAAAAGTGAGGTCACCGTCATCGATACCATACCCAGCCCAGTGACCGCAACTGCAGCCGCAACAACGCCCTCTCCCAGCCCAGTGGCTACTACGAGCGGCAGTGCTAGACAGGCCAGCGCTTCGGCACAACAAACTACGGCAACAACCACCAGTCTCTCAGGGGCTCGCGTACAGATCAAACCAACTAACTACTTTCAAAATGGCAAAGAAGTTCTCAGAGTTCGAGATGCTGCTGGGAACACGGGTAAGGAAATCGGGCTGGCTGATGTGGGCAAAGAGTACCCATACTTAAATCTCACCGAGAAAGGATGGCATCAGATCTCTTTTAATAATCAAAAGGGTTGGGTGACTACCCAGTTCTCAACCTTAATTCAGTAATGACTAAAAGACAGCTGTTACTTGGCCTGTACTTTGGAGTGTGGTTTCTTTACTTTGCCGCTTTTTGGTCACGGGCAGTGGGTTTTGATGAGGCGGGTAATTTGGTTGCCTACCATATAAATATTTGGGGCGATTGGGCGGCCCACTTCACCATTGCTTCAAGTCAAGCATACCGGCAGCTGTGGTTAACGACCAGCCCTTTTTTAGTTAATGGTCGCTTTAGCTACCCCTTTATTGCGGACTTGATCCCAGCACTACTCATGAAAACGGGCGTGCCTCTGATCACCTCATTTTTGATCACGTCTTTTGGCTTCTCCTGCTTACTGGTGTGCGCCCTGTACTACTTTTATAAAACTCTGTTTCGTTCAGCCAAAATCGCCGTGATTGCTTCACTTATTTTTTTGCTCAATGGCGGGACTGGTTTCTATTACTTTGCCCAAGATATTATTCGCTCACCGGCACCGCTGGAAACCTTGATTAGCCCTCCCCACGAGTACACCCGAATTGACAAAGAAAACATCCGCTGGGTGTCGGTCATCGACAGCATGATTATTCCTCAACGAGCATTTGCCTTGGGATTTCCCCTGACGTTAATTGCGCTGGCCCTGATTTACTCAATCACGCTTAGTAAAAACCAGAACGGGGTACCGAAACTGGGTTCTTTGCCGCAAAAAAAGCTGATCGTGGCCAGCATTCTTTTAGGCTGTTTACCACTGATCCACACTCACTCCTTCTTAGCGGCAGGCATCATCCTAACATCTTGGAGTGGAGGACAGCTGTATCTTTTAAGCAGAAATTCGCCCGCGAAGCTACTTCCAAGCGTACTCAGCTGGAGTCTGATCCTCACCATTATCTCCATCTTCGCCATTCCCCAGTTAGCTGTCTATTTCTGGGGCCAAGTTGATGGTTTCATTCTGTGGTATCCTGGCTGGCTAGCCAGCGAATTTAAGATGAACTGGCTAGTTTTTTGGTTCAAAAACTGGGGAGTAGTGCCGTTGCTGGCCCTGCTAGGAGTTACTCAGTTAGCGGTCGCTGCTGCTGAAAAAGATGACCAGCATCAATCCAAACGCTGGAAAATTATCGTCACTTTCTTGCCATTTTTCCTCATCTTTATCATAGCCAATCTATGGTTATTCCAACCCTGGAGTTGGGACAATACCAAACTGATTGTGTGGGCTTCGGCTGGATTTTCAGGACTGGCTGCGTATGCGCTAGTGGGCATCGGGAATCGCCACTCAATCTTAGCTACCTTGATTTTTTTGTTCACGATCGCTTCAGGCACCATCGATGCCTACTGGATTCAAGGAGTTGATCTTCATCAGTGGCAAATGTACTCACAGGAAGAACTGGAACTGGCAGAATGGAGTAGGGCCAACACTGATCCGAACTCAATCTGGATCACCGCTGACAATCATAACCACTGGTTATTTAACCTAACTGGCCGGCAAACAGTCATGGCCTATCGGGGTTGGCTCTGGACTCAAGGCTACGATTATTTACCCATCGAAGCTGATTTGAGAGCTTTTTTTATCAATCCACAGGAACAAACAATTTTGGAAAAGTATGATGTTGATTATATTGTGGTGGGCCCCGCTGAAATCAATGACTGGTCAGCAAATGTTGCACAGTTCCAGCTGCTATATCCAGTGATCAAAGAGACCACCAACTACCGAATCTACCAGGCGAAGTAACTAAATTACCAGCTACCACCGCCGCCTCCGCCTCCGCCTCCGCCAGATGACCCTCCGGAAAAACCGGATCCCGAGCCTCTGGATGAAGATGCGGGATTGTAAGAAAGTGTCGAAGTAGCCTGAGTATTAAAATCTCGCATAAATGAGTTAAAAACATAGGCTTGAGTTAATGTTGCTGAATCAAGATACCGAGGTGGTTTTAGATTCAACCCTTCCAGATCATGAACTAATCTATCTACCACTCCAAGTGAGATCGCGAACGGTAACACCGCTTCAATAAACAGCTGTTTTTCCTTGATAACTTCACGCCATTTACCTCGGGCAATCGTCTCGCGAAGTCCCTTTGCCTGGAGAGCTTGATTGCTGCCGCGGGCAGTTTTGGCTGGCAGCGAGTTTGCAAATATCAAAGTCAGGGGAGCTGATATCACTATCAAAGGAATCGCCATCCACTGACCTTGTTCTAAAACGACAAACAACCACACCACCAAAGCAATTATCATCGCCAAGGCGACTACAAGACTGATGCCTTTGACTGTACTTGGGTTCTGAGTGAACATCTTTTTCTGGCTCAAGGATTCATACAGCATTGATTTCGCGGTGTTCATTTTTTCGTAAAAACTACCTTTGAGGCTGGATAACTTTACTGAATCACCCGTTGCAAATACCCCGTTAAACAAGAAGGCCTGTACCGACGGCAAGCCCGCGTCACTGGTTTTGAGCTTAGTCAGTACATAATCAACTGTTGAGCCTAAGAGTTTTTTCTTCTCAGTTCGTTCAATTTTAAGATACTTTTTATGCGCTAACTCAATGAGTTCTGCGATCACATCCTGATTGTCTGCTCGCTCATCCAGAATGGTACCCGCCTCTCCAGGAGTTAACTCCTTGAGCGGCTCGTAGACAAAGGGCACCCGTCCCCAACGCAGTAAGGGAGCGGTGACTTGCGGTTGAGATTCATCAGCCTCGAATACATTCGCGGAGATGAAAAGTCTATCTCTGCCTTTGCGCCACCACCAAATGCCAAAAAGCACTGGGGGAATAAAAAACAGTAGTAGATTGAGATTATCTTGTAGTTGAGATAACAGATTTTGGGTAGCAGTCGGAAAAACCAGTTGATTGTTTGAGTCTAGGGCGACTGCGACCGTGACATTATCTCCATACTCCACAGGAGTGGCATAGGCTAACCCCACCAATGTATCGGTCTGAGTCACAATCCGGCACCCTCCGTCATCGCCGCCCACGGCTCCACCAAAACAAGTCGCGTTCGTGACTTTTGCTGCAGGTGAGTGAATCGTGGCCGTGGTCGCTAAAATGGGAAACTGCCAACCTTCACCCGTAATATCCCAGTACAACTCATCATATTCTGAATATTCTTGGATAGCCGTTCGAACTAGGTACGAAATGACATAGTTTTTCTCACCAGTAAAGGTGATGTCAGCTTCACCAATTTTTAAGGTTACAAACTGACTGTCTCGAGTCTCTTCAAACGGAATCTGAGCGTCATTTTCGTCGGTAACTGAGGTGATATCGATGTGCGTGCTGTACCGAACACCGTTGCGGGTATATCTATAAGGCAGGTACCGGTAAATGCCGTGCTTCACTAAATCTGTTTCGTACTCAATTTTCTCAGTGATCGCTAATGACGTATCGGGCTGGATGACAATATCAGCATCAAAATGATTGACTTGCTCGAACGCCGAAGTCGAGGTGACTGAGAAAAACCAAGCACAACTAGCCGCTAATAGAGTCAGCAAGAATCGTGACATAGAAGGTTATTTTTTGTGGTTATTTTCCACCACAATCCGAATGATGTTTAGGAAATCAGCTATATCAAGGGAGTGCGTACCAATAATGACACCATCAGTCACATCCAAGTACTCAACTATATTCTCATCATTCACACTGCCACCATACAACACCGGAACTTTTCCAAATACTTTGTGAATCTCGGCTACAACTTCAGCAACCTTGTCCGTTGGCTCATCATGACCACTGCCAATCGCCTCTAGCGGTTCGTAGGCCACAATACATTTATCGAGATGCTCAGGAGCAATGGCAGCTGCTTGCGTCCGAATGTAGTCTTTATCTACACACACAATCGGGTTGATGCCAGATTGTACGGCCTGATCAACTTTATTAGCCACTTGTTGAGAGGTTTCTTGAAAGTACTTTCGACGTTCGGAGTGGCCGAGGATGGCATACCAAACATCCAAACCGTTTAATGTGCTGGCCGCCACCTCACCCGTGTAAGCTCCAGGTGGGAATGGACTAATATCTTGGACAGCCACTCGAGTTTGGAGGAGGGCTCGAATTGATTCTGAGACTAGTTGTAGGTACTGAAACGGGGGAGCGATCACGACTTCAGTCGTGAGTAGCTTTTGAACTGCAGGTGAACCTTGATAGAGGGCTAGCCACTTCTTTGCTTCTTCTAGGTTCTTGTGTGATTTCCAGTTGGCGACGATTAATTTTGCCATATAGTCTCATCCTACCACAAGAGTTTCGGATTGTGTTAGCATAGGGGCGTGTCAAATTACCTGGAGTTACTTAACCCCCAACAACAAGCCGCGGTGCTCCATAACGATGGTCCCGCGATGGTGCTGGCCGGGGCTGGCTCTGGTAAAACCAGAGTCTTAACAACTCGAGTGGCCTGGCTGATTCAAGAACAGGGGGTTCATCCCAGTCAAATCATGTTAGTCACCTTCACTAACAAGGCCGCCCAAGAAATGAATAACCGGGTGCAAGAACTAACGGGCAGTAAACTGCCATTTTCGGGTACATTCCACCGTATCTGCGCCACCATTTTGAGACGGGATGGCTATCACATTGGGCTGGGACCTAACTTTACTATTTATGATAGCGACGATCAGATGAGCCTGATCAAACAAATTTATAAAGCCCACGGAATGAGCACCAAGGATTTTAATCCCAAGGCAGTTAAAGGCAGTATCTCGACGGCCAAAAACGAGATGATCACATGGGAACAGTATGAGCAGTTTGCACAGGGACAGTACCAAGAATTTGTCGCCCGGGTTTACAAGTTATATCAACGCGCGTTGAAAGAGCAGCAAGCGGTTGATTTTGACGACTTAATGCTGTTGGTGGTCCAACTATTCACCAGTCACAAAGAGGTACTGGGCAAGTATCAAGATCAAATCACCCACGTCTTAGTTGATGAGTACCAAGATACGAATAAAGTTCAGTATCAGCTAACAAAATACTTCAGCTTGCCTCAAAACAATATTTATGTGGTGGGAGATTTTGCTCAAAGTATTTATGCTTGGCGCGGGGCCGACTACCGAAATCTACTCAACTTAAAGACCGATTTTGTTCACATAACTGAGTACCGGCTTGAGCAAAACTATCGTTCCACCCAAACCATTCTCGATGCTGCCACTAAAGTTATTAGCCTCAATACTGAACATCCGGTTTTGCAGCTGTGGACAGCCAACAAAGTGTCTGAACCTCTCGTACTTTTGGAGACGGAAACCGGCGAAGATGAGGCCCAGCAAATTATTGACATCATGAGAACCTCAGCTGAGTACAGCTATAACGATTTTGTGATTCTGTACCGGACCAATGCCCAGTCCCGACCTTTTGAAGAAGCCTTAGTAAAGTCAGGCATTCCTTACCGTTTGGTCGGTGGCTTTAAGTTTTATGAACGAAAAGAAATTAAAGACCTCCTCGCTTATTTGCGACTCACCAGTAATCCTCATGATACGGTCAGCCGCGAACGGGCGCTCAAGTTGGGAAAACGGCGCTTTGGAGACTTTGAAACATGGTTACGAACTCAAACCGTTCAGCCCTTCGAGCCGAGTGCTGACCCCAAAGCTCCGATCACCACTGAACAAACACTTGATTCTCCCTTCACCTTGTTAACGAAGATTTTAGAAGTCACTAAGTATCAGGACATCTTTGATAAAAATGATCCTGAGGACGTCTCACGGCTAGAAAATATTGAAGAGTTACTCAACGTGGCATCGCAGTTTAGCCAAACGAGCGTTTTTTTAGAAAATGTGGCCCTGGTCCAAGATGACTACATGGCCGATTTAGCAGCTGGTGAGACTGCGACTTCTGTCACCCTCATGAGTTTGCACTCGGCCAAAGGTCTCGAATACCCCGTGGTGTTTATGGTGGGAATGGAAGACGGCTTACTCCCTCACTCTCGGTCGCTGATGGATAAAGCCCAAATGGAAGAAGAGCGGCGACTCTGCTATGTGGGAATCACCCGGGCTAAAAAACAACTCTACCTCAGCTGCGCTCGTCTCCGCTGGACGTACGGCACCCCGACCTATGGGCTGCGTAGCCGTTTTTTGAAAGATATTCCGCCCGAGCTGATTGAGGAGCGTTCAAGTGTTTCCAGTAGATTTACTGATTCGGGCTACGGACAAAGTGAGCATAGCTCTGGTTATCCCAACCGCTACCGCACATCTTCAGCCAAAGCCCCGATCTCTCCTCCCAAGCCCAAAGGCCGACATTTAGTCATTGATGATGACACGCTTGATAGCGTCCTCAGTGGGGAGATGGATATCAAAGCTTTCTTGGAAAGTTAAAACAAAGCTCTAGCCACTGCAGGCTTTTTTCGCCTATAATAGCTGTATGTTACTGCGACCCCTCCGAGAAGAAGAGCGAGCCCTCTACAACAGTGTGGTTGAGCACCCCTTGCAGTCATGGGAGTGGGGTGAGTTTCGCAAAAAAACTGGACTGAGTGTTGAACGGGTCGGATTTTTTGAGGTGGGCAAGCTACAAAAAGCCTTGCAGGTTACTTTTCATCCGATCCCAGTCCTAGGCAAAACAGCTGGCTACTTTCCCAAGGGTTTCATGCCTGATGAAGAGCAGTTAGCAGTACTTCAACAGATGGGGGATCGTCACAACGCTTTATTTATTAAGATGGAACCAAATGTCAGTCGAAAAATTGATGCCCCATCTGCGCATGAAGAAATTGCTAAATTCCTTCAAGATCATGCCTGCGTCCCCGGAAAGCCTTTATTCACTCGTTACACTTTTCAACTCGATTTAACTCCTTCAGTTGACGAGTTATTTGCCCAACTGAACAGTAAAACTCGCTATAACGTCAATGTAGCTCATAAAAAAGGCGTCCAGATTGTGGAGAACTCCAGTGCTGAAGGCATGGAGCAGTACCTCGAAATTCTAAAAGAAACAACTTCTCGACAAGGTTTCTATGCTCACTCACCTGAGTACTTCAGAACCATGTGGGAGAGTTTGGGCAGTAGCGGCATGCTACGAATTTTTAATGCCACATACGAGGGTGCCATCTTAGTGTCATGGATAATGTTCGTCTTCAATGGTGTTTTATACTATCCCTACGGAGCCTCTCGCGCCGTTAATCGTGATGCCATGGCTAGTAATTTAATGATGTGGGAAATGATCACTTGGGGAAAAAGCCTAGGTTGTAGGATGTTTGATATGTGGGGTTCGCTCGGCCCTGAACCGGATGAGAAAGATCCTTGGTTTGGCTTTCATCGATTTAAAAAAGGCTACGGCGGCAAGCTTGTAGAGTTTCTCGGCACCTACGATCAAGTACTCAACTTTCCATCGTATAAACTCTTCCGAGTTGCCGATGACTGGCGGTGGAAAGTCTTACGCATAAAAGCTAAACTCAGACTATAGTTGCTAAAAATATTATCTGCCCCTGAAAGGCTGTATGTCACAAGCTCGCTTTAAACGAATTTTACTCAAAGTCGGGGGTGAGTCATTGATTGGTAAACGCGAGTCTGGCATTGATCCCCAAGCTGCACTTGAAGTTGCCGAACAAATCAAGGCTGTCCACGGTCTAGGCGTTGAGGTGGCAGTTGTGATTGGCGGCGGCAATATTTTCCGCGGAGTGGCGGGCTCAAAAAACGGCATCGACCGCGCCACCGCCGACTATATGGGTATGTTAGCAACGGTCATGAATGCTCTGGCCTTACAGGATGCTTTGGAAAAAGTTGGCGTTCCCACCCGAGTTCAGTCAGCTCTTCAAATGCCGGCTGTGGCCGAAAGTTTCATTAGGCGCAAAGCCATTCGTCATATGCAAAAGGGGAGAGTGGTCATCCTGGCTGCTGGAACAGGCGTACCTTACGTAACCACCGACACCGGAGCTTCGCTTCACGCTTTAGAACTGCACTGTGATGTGTTGATGAAAGCTACCAAAGTGAGTGGGATTTATGACAAAGACCCCATGAAGTTCCCCGACGCCAAACGCTTTAAAACTCTGTCTTTCAAAAACGCGATTGAGATGGATGGTGTAGAAGTCATGGACACTGCAGCCTTGGCTATGTGCCAAGAAAACGACATGGCCGTGATGGTGTTTGAGTTGTTTGAACAGGACAACCTGACTAAGGCTGTCAACGGCGAAAATATCGGAACGTTTGTTAGTAATGAGGTTGAGACGACGTTTGCCTAAGCCAGGGCAGTTTCCCAATGCTCCCAGCCAAGACTAGTCAAGCCCTCCCAAAAAATGGTACGCTTACTGTATGAAAACCTTTGGCATTAACGGTTTTGGTCGAATTGGCCGGACTACGTTTCGAGTTTGGTGGCTTAAACACCGCGAAGCTCTGAGCCTAAAAGTGATTAATACTTCTGGCTCAATGGAGCTGGCTGACTGGGTTCATTTACTCAAGTATGACTCCAATTATGGCGTGCTGTCAGAGCGAATCAGTTATCAGCAACAACAAACCACCGACCAAATCAGCGATGAAAACCCCGTCCTGGGCATGATTACGATTGGGAATACTGAAATTATTGTGACGGCTCAAAAAGATCCGGCCAAAATTCCTTGGGGAAAGAACGGCGTGGAAACGGTTGTTGAGTCTACCGGTCGCTTCACCTCAGCCGACAAGGCTTCAGCTCACCTGACTGCCGGCACTAAACACGTCATAATTTCTGCCCCTCCCAAAGGGGGCGGAATCACCACTTCAGTCCTGGGACTAACCGCCGCAACCCCGAGTACATCTGCCGCGCCTCCAGCCACTCTCACTCCAGCCGCTCTGCCATCCCAACCCGCGGCCTTAGCCAAGATCAATCTAACAGATTTTCTAAACCAATGGAAACAAGGTCGGAAACTACAAGCAAATGGGATTATTCCAGCCTTGGACAACCTAAGCACATCCAGCTCACCAACAACTTCAACTAAGTCGCAGATAACCTCGAATGCGTCCTGCACCACCAACTGTGTGGCACCCGTGGCTCAAATTATGCAGTCGGTTTTTGGCGTCAAAAAAGCCATGCTGACAACTGTCCACTCATACACTGATGATCAAAACTTGCATGACAACTCACACAAAGACCTACGTCGAGCTCGAGCGGCAGCTTTGAATATTGTACCCACGTCCACCGGCGCCGCCGTCTCAGTTACCGAAGTGGTACCAGAACTGAAAGGGCTGTTTGAGGGCTTGGCCTTACGAGTTCCTACTGCCGTGGGGTCACTCTCGGACATGGTCTTTTTACTAAACCGACCCACAACCGTTGAGGAAGTGAACAAAGCCTTCATCGAAGCCAGCCAGAAGCCTCAGTGGCAAGGGATTTTAGCCGTGACTGATGAGCCATTAGTTTCCAGTGACATTAAAGGCCGATCCGAGTCCTCAATTATTGATCTGTCGCTGACCACAGTCGTTGATGGTGACCTAGTCAAAGTTGTCAGCTGGTATGACAACGAGTGGGGCTACTGTAATCGGTTGGTTGAACAGGTCACACTACTGTAGTTCCTGCTACAGATTTTGCAATTTTTCAGTTTTATATTTAAGGCGTGCTCGCCAAAACTTTCACCGCTACTGTGGTTGGCTTACAAGCTATCAAGATTGAAGTTGAAGTTGACGGAAATAGAGGCGTTCCAACATTACTCATCATTGGTTTGCCCACAAAAACAGTCGACGAAGCCAAGCAGCGAATTACCGCCGCCCTCATCAACTGTGGCATTCGTATTCGCAGTAAGCGGACGATTGTTAATTTAGCTCCGGCTGACATTAAAAAAACTGGATCTGGCTTTGAGCTAGCAATCGCCGTTGCCTTGCTCAAGATGTACGGGGAAGTAAAACAAGACACCGATGATACTTTATTCTTTGGTGAGCTGTCCCTTGATGGGAGTTTAAAACCCATTAAAGGAGCCTTACCTTTAGTATTAGCCGCCTCCCAACTTGGCTTTAAACAAGTTGTCCTTCCAGAGAGCAATCGAGCCGAAGTCTCGACGGTAACCTCGATTAAAATTATTCTCCTTAGCCATCTTCAGCAGTACTTAGATGCGAGCAAACAGGGATTTTCTCTACCTGGCATGACTCCCAAAAAGTTCCTCCAACCCTCTAGAATGTCATCATGGCTGGATGGGTTTGATCAAATTATTGGTCAAACTACAGCTAAGCGAGCTATAGAGATCGCGGTAACAGGCCAACACAATTTACTTTTGGTGGGACCACCCGGGGCAGGGAAGAGCCTGCTGGCAAAAGCAGCTCACCAGCTGATGCCCCCACTGACTCAAGCAGAATCACTGGAGGTATCTGCAATTTACTCAGTATGCGGCCTAACTATGGATGGACTGGTAACTGAAAGACCATTCAGGGCGCCTCACCACAGCACTTCCAAGCTAGGCCTAATTGGCGGTGGCTCACAACTGAAACCTGGAGAGATTGCGCTGGCACATCGTGGAATTCTGTTTTTAGATGAGCTACCCGAGTTTAACCGCTCAACCATCGAGTCACTGCGACAACCCTTAGAGGCAGGCCTGATCACTTTCGCCCGAAATAATGGATCAGTTACGTACCCCACCAAGTTCACTCTCATTGCGGCAGCCAATCCCTGCCCTTGTGGTTTTCATAATAGCCCAATCCATACCTGTCGGTGTTCCCTCCATACCTTGTCCCAATATCAACAAAAAATATCTGGTCCGATTCTTGACCGAATTGATCTACATATGTTTGTGAATGCGGTCAAAATCCCGGAGTTGACATCCTCACTCGGAAATGCGGCCGGTTCTGAACTTCCTCCCAACTCGGCAGATGCCGTAATAAAACGAATTGTAGCAGCTCAACAACAGCGTCTAGAAAGGTCCATAAGCCAACTAACTCAAAAAAATATGAGCAGTAATAACCCTGAGTCCGTCAATGCCATGTTACTCACGGCAGAAGCCAAAAAATTACTACATCAGGCTTGTAATTCACTGCAGCTCTCAGCTCGAGCTTTCTTTAAAGTAATTAAAGTCAGCCGAACTATTGCGGATTTATCCCTCTCGGAGAGGGTAGAACCAGAGCATGTTGCTGAAGCCCTTCAATATCGTCGAACTCATTTCTAGGTGGTTAACGCTCGAGAATATACACCTGAAAGTTTTCTTGACAATTAAAAACTCTGGTTTGCTGAGAGGGTCCAAATTGAGTTAACTCATTATATGCTGTCTGACCATGATCGTAGGTGGAGTCATCAGCCACCACGGCCATCAACCGGGCAGCAGTGGGTTGCTCATCTATTGGTGGAACCTGACAGCCATTCTTTCTCAGTAGAAATCTATGCTCCTGGGCGGCATGAAAGGGATGAAAACCAGCCTGAACGCTCACATACAGTGGTTCCGTTATCTCCTGGCAAACTGTCTGGAAACAGCGTTCCATATCAGCAACGGTCCTTCTGGCAGGTTGTAAGTACCGTGCCAGCTGGGAAGGCCTGAGCCAGACTGTAGCCATTATCAAAATAACTGTGACCGCTACCCGCTTGGGAAGAAACGCAATCAGCAGTAAAACCAAGATTAAGTACCCAAATATATAGTGCGATAAAACGCTAACGGGCATTAAAAAGGTAATACCCAGTGTTACCAACAAGAGTACAGCCACTGTTTCAAAGTCTCGGAGCTGCTGGGTAGACTTTTTTGTGTACAGCCAATAGTAACTAGCAGTCAGCACCAGCACTAAAGCTACCGCTGCTAGCTCCCTGGTTGCTGAGGACGGCATCTCTAAACCAAACTGAGTGATGTCTCGTATCTTTAATGGGATGCTGGTCTCTGTTTGCGCTAGCTTGGGCTGATACAACACCATTTTAGTTAGGGGAAACTGGTGCCGCACTTCAAAAAAAATGGTGGGTGCATTGACCAATGCCAGAGCCACTACCATAGTCAGCACTAACCAGACCGCTTTTTTTCGAAAGTACCAAACACCGCCCACTGCCACCGCCATCAAGGTAGGAATGGCTGAGTAGTTAAATGAAGCCGCCATAGCAATACTCACTGCCAAGGATACTACCCATGTCCATCTCCATTGTCGGCGCAGCTGTAGGAAACTTACGACTGCCCACAGTACCGCTGGTGCTACAAAGGTAGGGTTCCACACAAACCTGGTTTGAATCACAAATTGGGGATGAATTAAAACTAATATCCAGACTAATAAAAGTGACCACTGAGTTTGAGGCTCTTTTCTGAGCAATATCAGTAATGCCCAAAAGACTCCAATATATACAAATGTGGCCGTGTAAATGGTGGAAAAGGCCGAAAACCCAGTCAATAAAAACAGCGGATAGAGTAGGTAAAAATAGACAGCACTTTGATTAAAAGGGAGGGCACTGGTCTGAGGACCTAGGAGGGGCGGTCGGCCAGTTTGAGCCCAGTCCCACAGCACATTACCGTCTCGACCAATATCGATGAAAAAAAGCAGCGTCTCATGAATCTGATACCACCGCGAGGCCATAAATAACACCGTCAGCACAATGGCTAAAGCGTACGGCAACCAACGAGTTAAACTTGACATAAGCTAACGTATGAAAACCAGCGCAATCACACCTAAGATCACACAGTACCAACCAAACCACTCTAGTTTAGCTTTATTGATCACATACCTAAAAAGCGCCAAGCTTGCTAAACCAAATCCAAAGGCGGCGATCACTCCAGCCAAATAAGGTGCGACTTCGATGGAAAGTGAATCTGCTGAAAGTACATCTTTAGCTTCGAGCACCCCAGCACCCAGTAAAGCTGGAATTGCCAGTAAAAATGAAAAGCGAAAAGCTTCCTCTCGTTTTAGACCAAAAGCCACCGCCCCAGCTACTGTTGAACCTGACCGAGAAATTCCGGGGATAATGGCGATGGCCTGAGCAATCCCAATCCCAATACTTTTCAGTGGCGTTAATTGTTCAGTAGTCTGATTGCCTTCCAACTTACTTGAGTTATCCTTGCCTGGTTTTCGGGGGTTCAGCTTACGGTCGGTATAAAAGTTGATACACCCAGAAACGATCAGCTCCAAACCAACCGTTCGACCTGAACTAAACATCGCCGCAATCTGATCTTTAAACAGAATCCCGACTGCCGCCGCTGGAACTGTACCAATGGCTACTAACACCCACTCCCGAAAGGTGACTTTAAACAAAGAGCGACCGAAAAAAATCAAGATTGCCAGCAACGTACCCATGTGAATGAACACGTCAAAAGTGAGCACAGGCTCTGTTAAGCCCAGCAGTTGTTGAAAAATAACTAAGTGTCCGGAACTAGAAATGGGCAAAAACTCAGTTAAGCCTTGAATAGCTCCTAAGAATAACCCTTGTCCAACTGTCACTCTTGAACCTCTTTCAAAGTCCGCTCATACCAGGAGTTGAGAATTTTCTTGACGACATCTTGTCCACCTAAACCCAAGGCCAAACCCAAGCCTAAACTTAACATGGCTACAAATCCCACAAACAAGACCATAATAAACTCGCTGGCGATACCTAGCTCTGAGACAGCCGCTAACACAGCGATTGTCATCACTAAGTAGCTCGAGACTTTACCGAGTACCCGTGAGCTCCGGCCATCAATGCTCTTGATCGCTCCTTTAACCAAACTCTCAACCACTCCAGAAACCAAGATTCCAAAAAAGAGTACCAAGACCGCAGAGATGATTTTAGGGAGGTAGTTCAGAACTTTAGTCAATAAAGCTGTTAAGGGCTCAAGACCAAGAATCGAAACGCTGGTGTGCACCACGATCAACATGGCGATCCAGTAGAAAATTGAGCCAATCACTTCCTCCAACTTGTGACCTAACTCTGCGTTGGTCAAGAAATGATCAATCGGGGTGTTGCTTGTCATTTTGGACAACCGGAACGTCTCGAGCAAGCGGACAATGACTCTTTTTAAGGCTTTGGCTAATGCCGCCCCAATCACGATCACTAACAGCGCCACAATGATTCGAGGCAAAAATAGTAATATTTGACCGAGTGACTGAGTCACAATTATTGAAAATGAATCATACCAGGTACCTGGAATAGCATTGTCCATACGCACCTCCTAACATTATCTTAGCAGTGTTTAATGCAATTTACCAACCAAAGTTTTGAGCGTAACCTATAAGCCAGATTCTGTTATCGATGATGATCTATCTATGCCTGCGACATTATCACCGTGATAGGGAACATATCCATTAAGGTGAAGATCGGCAGTTGCAGCGGGGAGGATTGCCGAGTTTGCAGTCCGAATAAACGGCTGCAAATCTCATCCAGAAGCTTGATCGTTTCACCCGACGCCACTCGGTTCGTCACTGTTGCTCTAACTGTCTTCCACTTGCGTGGAATCCTTCGCTTTCACGAAGCACCCTATGTTCTGCTGTCCGGACTTTCCTGCCTAAGACAAGCCTAGGCCCATCATCCGGTTACGCTCACTCGCTATTATACGCTAAAACAGGGTTTTTCAGACTACTCAGAGCTTGATTGTGTATCAGGAAGACGTGATCGAAACCATAATGAGTAAACGGTTCGCAGCACAATATAAGCTGGCACCGCCAGCAACGCACCCATCACCCCCGCTAGTTTTAAGCCAACTAGAATTGTCACAATCGCCACCAGGGGATCGACATCGACATTTTCTTTCATAATTTTGGGGACAATGATGTTGTTTTCTAACTGTTGAATCAGGGTGTAGTAAATAGCCACTACCCCAGCCATGACCGGACCCATCCCAAAGTAGGCCAGTATGACTGCCGGAATAGCCGCAATTGTGGGTCCAATATTTGGCAAAATTTCCAGCAATCCAGCTAAGATAGCCAGGGGCAGCGCGTAAGGGACACCCAGCAGAGCCAGACCCACATAGGTTGTCGTTCCAATTAGCATCATTAAAATCAGCTGACCACGCACCCAACTCCCCAATTGATTCTCCAGTGAGTCTAGAAAATCCTTAGCTAGCTTTAAGTGTTTTTGCTCTCGGCTAAACCAAGACACTTTTTTGTATAAATTGTGACGGTCTAACATCAGATAAAACGAGATCACCATCAAAGTAAAGAATGTAAAGATGCCACTAAAAGTAGACGTAACGATCGATAACAACACATTCGCAGAGGTCCCAATTCGCTCAGCTATGTTACTCAGTTCAGCAACGGTAAAGTTAAAATTCAAAAGTTCACTTTGCAGCGCTGGCGGCATATTTAAGGTCCGGAGTAAACCGTACAACTCAGAGGAAAGAGGCGGGATGATCAAAGCGAATAAGCCCACTAGTACCGAAATGACAGTGACATACACGACTAAAATGCTGAGAATTCGCGGAAATCGCAGTCGCTGTTGCAAAGAGTTCACCAGGGGATTCAACGCCACCATCACAATAAAACCTAAAAACAACAAGGTTAGAATCGACCGAATGTAGTACAAGAAGTACAATCCCAAGCAGAAAGCGACTGCAAACACCACAATACTAGGTGAAATTGTGACTGAGTTTTTGGAGTTGAAGAGAGATACCATAGCAATAGTATATAGGCGTTTTTTTAATTCGTCATTAGGCTTTCAAAATTCTTTGATAAGCCAGTTCTTTCCAGTTATCGTCCTCCGAGCTGATCCAGAGGACATTTGTCTGCTTTTTCCACCAAGTTAGCTGGCGCTTGGCATACTGAAACTCACTAGTAGCCCATAAGCTCAGACACTCAGACTGGGTAATCGAACCCTCTACATACCTTCTGAGTTCCCTGACGCCGGTGGCGGTAAAAGCGGGAGTGTTCCAGGATAGATACTTGATCATCAGTGACTGCACCTCAGCCAGAGCACCTTCAGAAAATCGCTGAGCTACTCTAAGAGTAATGTTTTTTTCTAGATGTTCCAAAGACTCGCTCAAGCCAAGAGTCAGAAAATCTGATTGACTGAGTGAGTTGGTATCATCTAACTTTTTAACTGGGGAAGCTTGGTGCTGTTGATACTCGTAGACTTCCAGGGCTCTGATTAATCGACGAGGATTTTGATTATCTGATTCATTCATGCCCAAAAGTCTAGACAGGTCTTTGTCCCTTAGTTGCTGCTGCAGCTCGGTGATACTCAGCGTTTGAAGAAACTCTCGAAGTAGCTCATTCGGAGGAATGTGTAAGGTCGGGTCTTGGTTGTTAATATGTGCGTGGTATAAACCTGTACCACCAATAATCATGGTCATTCGACCAGCTAACTTATTTTGAGCCAAAACTGCTTGAGCTAACTGCTGAAAATGAGCCACCGACCATTCTTGATTAGGATATATACTACTCAACCCAAAAAAACGAACTGGCGACTCAGATTTTTGCCAATAACTCTTTCCTGCATCCGCAGCCCGCTTACATTCAAAATCCGAAGGCAGATCCGCACCAGAAAGTATGTCCAAACCTCGGTATACCTGCCGAGAATCGGCTGAGATTAGATCCACACCAGTAGCTACGCCTTCCGCTAGCAATCGGTCAGCTAGCCAGAGACCGAAAGCAGTTTTGCCCACTGCAGTGGGCCCAACGATGGACACGGGTGATGGCATTTTTGAGACGGTCATTAGACTATTTTGGGACGATTTCGTAAGTTATTTTTGTTGATTACCTGATCTAAAATCTCCCAACGCTGCTTTTTAACGGCAAAAGGAATGTCATCTGGATAAATTCGCCAACTAGCAGTTCCCGGACGGGGAGAGTACATGGCCACAAACCCAATTTTCCAGTTGACGGCTTCTGCCAAACTCACGGTGTCTTGGAACTCAGCTTCAGTTTCACCAGGGAATCCCACGATAATATCAGTACCTAAAGTAATATTAGAATCAACTGCCCTCAGTTTTTTCACTACGTCTAGATATCTCTCTTTCGTGTAACCTCGGTTCATCCGGTAGAGAACCGAATTACTCCCCGATTGAACCGGTAAGTGAACGTACCGATCAATCTTGGGATTTCGGCCAATTTCTTCAATTAATTCGTCATGAAAATCCCAGGGATTACTGGTTAAAAACCTGATCTTCTTAATTTGATCATACGCAGAAATTGTCTGTAACAAGCGGACAAAGGGCGGGGTGTCGGTTGGAGTGAGGTACTGACTTTGATTGTCAGGTAAATCTTCCCGAGTATAGTTTTTGTTTTCCATCATCAGCTTGCGAAAACCAATTCCAAGTTTTTCTAAACCCCAGGAGTTAACGTTCATCCCTAACAACGTAATTTCCTCGTAGCCTTGACTCACCAATTTTTCAATTTCTTCCACGATCGACTCCAAGCTGCGCGATGCTTCACGACCACGGGAGTAAGGCACGATACAGAACGTACAAAAAGAGTTACAACCAGTTGAGATCGGTAACCAAGCATGTTTCTTATCCTTTCGCACCGCTGCTTGATTAAAACCAACTTCGTTAATGGGGAGAACTTCATCTACCACTGGTAACATCTCGTACAACTTTTGCTGTCCATGGTGAGTCATGCAGCCGGTTAAAATAACCTTCGGCCGGGGAAGTTGTTTTTCAGCAAAATACAGCACCACGTTGTGAAGAAAACCTTTGGCTCGATCTTCAGCACTCTGACGAATGGCACAGGTGTTCACAATGAGTTCGTCACACTCTCTCCACTCAAGCGTCTCTTGATAGCCTCTTGCCTGATAGTCTCCGGCAATTCGCTCAGAATCGCTCTTGTTTGATTGACAACCAAAGGTGTGAATGTAGTAGGTGGGGGTCTTAATAAGGGTAGTCATGGCTAGGCCAGTATTGTACCATTCTCTCGAGAGAATGAGACTTTAACACGAAAAACTGAGGACACTAAGCTGGACTACTTAAGCTTTTGATGACTTTTAGGTACTACAGCCGGAGGGGTAACGATCTCTGGTTCCGGTTCAACTGCCGCAATCACGGCGTGAGGCAGTTTAGAAATCACAAACAGAGTCCAGGCCAGATAGGCGAAGAAATACACCCAGCCGTGAAAGAATAAATAACTAAAAATGCCTAATGCATATGCCACGATAATCACTGGGGTGAGAGAGTGAATACTAATCTGGAAAATTTTTCCATAACTCAGATTCTTTTGTTTCATAAACACTCGAACCGCTACCAGCGTTACTAACGCATACACTGCCAGTGTCATCAGGCGAAACAACAACATAAATGGGTAAACCAGCAGCAATAATATGCCCGCCAGGAGTGGTAAATAAAGACGTTGCTGAATGAACGGGTGAGTAATAAATGAGTTAGTAGCGTTATCGACAGTTGAACGATCAAGTGTCATCGTTTCGTCAAAGGTGGGCAACTCATAAAGTTTCATCTCGCCATCATTACTTTCTTGGACATATGCTGACGTCTGCGTCACTACAATATATGAATCGAGGTCTTTGACGTCGCTAGCGCCTGAGATTGACTCATCACTCGTAAAGGTGATTGCATTTCTGCGCAGCTCTTCATCTTGAGAATCTATGTTCAGCGGAATCGAGTAGGGGAGCTCTTGATTAACGCTCACCCCTGTTTGGTCAGCAGTTATTACTAGATCACTGGGATAGTTTTGGGTCACGCTCAGGACAGCTCCTGGAACATCAAACAGTGATACCGGAACTAAAATGGTGATACCCGTAACCAGGGCAGCCAGTAAGTTGAAGGCAAAAAAGTACTTCCAAGAAAAGGAAGCCTTGGCTTTGACTACATCAGCATAGTACTGAGCATCAGTGCTCGACTTAAAAATGGAGCGAAAGAAGGAAGTTATTTTTCTCATAAATCGAGTATATCACTTCCTTTAATGAGGCACGGGCGGGATTTGAACCCGCGAATCGAAGGTTTTGCAGACCTCGCCATTAGGCCACTCTGGTACCGTGCCAACATGCCAGATTATACAAGAAAAATGGCTTCACTGAGAGTGCTTAATATACTTACTCAATCGGCTTAATTTCCAGAGGCGTGCCGCCCTCAGGATAATCAAAACGAACCGCAGCTGTTTTCTCTCTCATCTGATGAACGCGTAAAAAGAGTTCTACAAATGGGTCTTCATAACCAGAGGAGCCGGTGTTTACTGCCAACATGCCACGATCAACACTAAAGCCACCATTAGCGATCACGCCCAACATGGAAACTCCATTCAAAATCACCTGGACTTTCTGACCCACTGTCAACCCTCGGCTGTCCAGATCTGACTTTCGAATAGTGGTCTTAATATTGCCAAAACCATCAGTCCAAGCCACCAAGCTGTGGGGCACATCAGGAATGTCCTTGATATCAAGTTCGTCGGTCAAAATTGAGCGATCTCCATTAATCAGTCGTGCCACCCGCTCGGGGAAAAAATCTCGAGAACGGAACTGAGAGCCTTCAGCAGGACAGTCTACCTCTCGAAATTCAGCGATATGTTCCTTCACAAAACCAAAAGCATACTCTGAGTACACATTCACAATTTCCACACCATTATCCAGCCGGACATACTTAATACCATGATCTAAGTTATTTTTAGCGGCTTTGCTACTCTGTCGACGAGGGGCAGCATTCCCATAGATAACCATCTTGCCATCATGAGGTGCAAAGGCATATTGAGCAGTTACAAACCCGACCGCCATGGTATCGAGTGGGGGAACTGAGGTAGGATGAATCCGGACTCCATGAGGAGCATTTAGATGCCGGTGGAGCTGGACACTAATTTCTCCAAACTCTAACCCGTTGGGTTCATAGTCACAAACCACATGAAGCAGGACAGAATCGGTTGGCATAGGCATCTTTTTTAGTTACTTTAAACTATAAGCTCAAAGTATACCATCTTGGCTAAATATGTGTATCGGCGGCTGCTTGCGAAATAGTATATAATGCGCCCCGTGACAACAACTCAACCCGACTCTGTGATTGCCAAAAACACCCTCATTCCACTGGTTTTTCCGTGGAGTGAAGTTCAGCCTGTTTACACTCAGGTTTTGAATCGCCTGGCAAAGCAAGTCAAAAATCCCGGCTTTCGAGTCGGAAAAGTACCTCCAGCCATCGCCAAAGACCTCATCGGTGAAGAAAAACTGGTTCAAGAAACGTTTAAAAAAATCCTGTCCACCAAGTATCAAGCAGCCATCAAAGACCAAAAGCTCGAACCACTAACCCAACCTGAGTTCCAGATAAAATCTGCGCTGCTCAACGAGTCTTGGGAAGTTGAGGCTGCGATCGCAGAAAAACCCCAAGTAATTATCAAGGGCTACGAGAAAATTGCTCAAAAAGCCAAGACCGCCGCTCAAACCGAGCTGAAAAATCAACAAGCTGAAGCTAAGAAAACTAAAAAGAGTGATAACCCTGATCAGGCCACCCCAAAGCCCGCTGCACCAGAACCTACAGCCGAAGATCAAGCTGCCGAACTCAAAGATACTCAGCTGAGATTTATCTTCCGTGAATTGATTATGGGCATCAAGCCAGCGATTCCGGAATTATTACTCAAAGAAGAGGCTCGTGCAGAGTTAGAAAAGCTCGTTCGAGACTTGAGTCAAATCAAGATTTCTCTCGATGATTACTTAGCCAGACGGAAAATGGGTTTTGATCAATTGTCAAACGAGCTCGCTTCTCAAGTACTAGGGCAGCTCCAGTTGGAGTTCATCTTAGAAGCCATAAGTGCCGAGAAAAAGTTCAAGATCAGCGACGAAGATTACCAGACATACTTTCAAAAAATTGAAGATGAAAAAACCAGAGCCACATACCAAAAAGACCCTCAATACGTAGCCTACTTAACCCGAATTATCACCCGCCAGAAAGTCATTGACCACTTACTCAGTCTGTGACACACTGGCTACAATCTCAAATTTGAGAGTCTCCCAATTTGACATATCGAGAATAAGACCTATAATTCTTGGTTTACCACAACTGTAAGCCAAATTATGAATAACTTTAGTCAAGCGCTCTCGAGTACGGCCAAACGACGACCAAATGTCAATCCGTTTGCCCAGGCTTTGGCTGATTCGGAACGCGAAAAAAGTCTATCTAGTCTTCCTGCAAACAACACCAACTTGTTCAGTGATGCCCTTTCTCGAACGGGTGGCTCCTTCAGCGATTTTAATGACTCTGGTGACACCACCAGTTTTGAAGATCAGCAACTGGCCATGGAGGCACAGCGCAAAAAAGAGGCCCTTCGCCGAAAACTGCACGACCAAGTCAACCCGGTAGATGTCACTGACATTTATAATGCCCGGGAACAACAAGTCAAACGCGAAATTGAACAAATTCGAGGCGAGCTTAAAATGTTGGTGGTTGAAGTCCAAGATTTCCACAAAGAGGTTGAATTAACCTTGATGACAGAAACAGTCGGTCCTGGCCAAGAAGGCTCGTACTACCGAAGTTTTTTCCGACAGTTACGGTCATTTATCATGCTCCTGCGTCAAAAACTGAGTAGTGCTCGAACCTGGGCCACGCAAATGAACTCCAAATCTCAAAAGAAAAAATACCGTCAAGGTCTAGCTATTGATGGCGCTGGTCACGAAAAGACGAGCACCGTGCAAGACATGATGCACCACGAGCGATCGAGTCAGTATAGTGGTGGTTAAATATTGATCGACCCAGAAAAACGATGAAGATAATAGCGAGTGAACTCGAGAGGACTCGAACCTCTGACCTCTTCGATGTCAACGAAGCGCTCTAACCAACTGAGCTACGAGTTCAACAGGGGATAGTATACTACATTAGTATGTCTCAAACCCCTCCGACTCACTCAAACCAGACAATCGGAGCCATTTTAGTCATTTTGGTGATTCTAGCCGCCGTATTCGTGGCAACCAGATCAATTTTTAGCATTAATGAGACTGAAGTTACGACACCTCTCGTCAGTTGTGTTGAGAGCTGTAATCAAGATACACAAACTGAATCTTGTCGTGATCGATGCTTTCAGCAAAGCTTAGACTCGATTTCACTACCTGAAAATAAAGAATAGTTCTCAAGTTTGAACAATAATGATATAATCCTCATTTGTCTCAGAAACCATAGCGGTAACAAAGACAGTGGAGTAAAAAGTTTTATTCGTGATTAGAAAGCGACCAACCAAACAACAGCCCAGAGTTTTCATTCAGGCGAATCATAATATTCGCGTGCCTGAGGTGAGAGTTTTGAATGAATTCGGCGAAATGCTCGGGGTGATGCCGACTCGTGATGCTTTAGAGAAAGCTCGCGATGAAGAAAAAGATTTGGTGATGGTGACCGAAAAAGCTTTACCTCCGATCGTTAAAATCATTGATCTAGCTAAATTTAAGTATCAACTGCAGCAGAAAAAAGCAGAGGGTCGCAAAAAAGCTAGAAATCAAGAAACTAAAGAAGTCAGAATGACCCCATTCATGGGCGAAGGCGATTATCAGACCAAACTCAAGAGAATCATTGAATTCTTGACAAAAGGTGATAAAGTTCGCATCACTATGGAGTTTCGAGGTCGACTGATTACCAAGCGTGAGTTTGGAGATTCCTTGATTCAGAGAGTATTTACTGAAACCAGTGAACTGGCCTCAGTCGAAATTGCTCCACAAATGATTGGTAAAAAAATAATGGCACAGTTAATGCCTATAAAGCAGAAAAAGTAACTATTAGAAAGTAGATTGTGAAAAGCTATAAACAAAAAACCAGAAAAGGTGCAGCTAAACGTTTCAAAATCACCGCTACCGGAAAAGTTTTGCGTCGAGTTCAAAACTTCCGTCATTTGCGTCGTCACAAAAGTAAAAAAGCGATTCGAGCTTCCCGCATTCCCCAAGAAGTAACCGGAAAATTCGCGCGCAAAATTAAACGAATGTTAAATATTGCTTAATAAACTGGAATATCTATGCCAAGAACAAAAACTGGATTCACTAGACACCGCCGCCACAAAAAAGTTTTAAAACTAACAGCGGGTTTTCGCGGGGCAAATAACCGTCTCTACAAAAAAGCTCATGAAGCTCTGCTTCATGCCGGTCAGTATGCCTATATTGGTCGAAAGTTGCGTAAGCGAGATATGAGAGCCCTCTGGATTACTCGGATCAGTGCTGGACTCCACACCGTTAACGAAGACATTCAGTACTCTAGATTCATCAATGCCATGAAAAAAGCCAATGTTGAGCTCAATCGCAAGATGTTAGCTGAGATGGCTGCCGTTGATTTTAATACCTTTAAACAAGTAGTCACTAAGGTGTTGGGTTAATACAAACGTAAAACGAAATCAGAACCCCGCACCAGCGGGGTTTTTTTGTTCTAAAGAAGCACATGAAATCACTTATAAAACAGGTACAATAAAGCCACTGATGCCAACTGAATTACTATATCTGACTGATTCATACCTCCAAACGGCGAGTGCCAAAATCTTGGATGTCCAAGACCTGAACGGACAAACCGCCGTGATTCTGGACCGAACCGTTTTTTATCCTCAAGGAGGTGGTCAACCTGCTGATCAAGGCAGGATCATGGGGGAGCTCGGTTCACTTCAAGTGTCACATGTTTCCTACAATAGTGGTGAGGTTTTACACAATGGACAGCTAGAAGGACAGCTTTCTGTTGGTGACGAGGTTCAGCTGGTGATTGAGTGGCCAGTGCGACTGCGCCAGATGCAGTGGCATACCGCCGGTCATATTCTTGACCAAGCAGTCAAAAATACTTTGCCTGAGTCTAAAAGTGTCGACGGCAACCACGGCATTGGTAAAAAACTCTATGTAGAATTTTCTGCCCCTATTCACGCCGCTGAGTTAGCAGCTATTCAAGACCAACTCAACAGTATCATCGAGGCAAATCTGCCAATTACTTTTGAGATGGTCACCAAGGATCAATTAGTTGAGAGGCACATCCATCTACCATTTGATCTCCCGGGTAACAAATCCTTGCGCATCGTGCAGATAGGGGAGTATCCACCGATGCCTGACGGTGGCACCCAATTACACACAACCGGTGACACCCTGCCGGTATTAGTGACCGGAGTCCAAGAAAAAGAGGGCAAGTACCGAGTGGTGTATGAGGTTGAGACTGTAGTCCCAGCGCCCTCTGTCACCAGTCAAGAAGAACTCCCTCCCGTGCAGAACGTGACGACCACATCCCAGACTCAATCTTTAGAGACTTTAGTGACCTCCATCGCTGCCTTGAAACAGAAGCTCGAGAGTGATCTGTCCCATCAGGAGCCTGATTTAATCACTAAGTATTTAGGGAAAAAGGGTCACTTTAATGAGTTGGCCAAGCTACTCAGAGAGCTGTCAACCAGTGACCGACGCCAAGCCGGCCAGGTATTAAACGAGCTAAAACTGAATTTAGAAACGAAGCTCCATGACTCGAACCCGACCGCCGGCTCAGAACCTTCCTGGGTTGACTTAACCGTCCCCGGAATAACGCCTCCGGTCGGACATATGCACCCCATTTCTCAGGCCATGGAGGAAATAACCGGCATCTTTGAACGAGTTGGCTTCACCCGAGTCAGATATCCAGAAGTTGACTGGGACTGGTATGTCTTTACTGCCTTAAATATGCCACCTAACCATCCAGCCCGTGATGAATGGGAAACCTTTTTTGTTGCTGCGGCTGCCAGCCCTGATAAGGGGCAGATGGTACTGACCACGCACACCTCAAATGGCCAAGTCCGCGAGATGGAGCGGCTTCACAGTCAGCCACCCATTCGAATGATAAATATCGCCCGGTGCTATCGCCGACAGCAGGATGCTACTCATACTCAGATGTTTCATCAATTTGAAGGTTTAGTTGTAGATAAAGGCATTAACATTCAAAACCTCAAAGGTACGCTCGATTACTTTGCCGAGGCTTTTTATGGACCAGGTACCAAAAGTCGAATTCGACCCTTTCACTTTCAGTTCACTGAACCATCGTTTGAGGTCGACTTTAGTTGTCACATCTGTAACGGAACTGGTCTGGTAACAGACCCTGACACCGGAGAAAACACCAAGTGTAAATTTTGTAAATCAGGGTGGCACGAAGTCGGTGGTGCTGGCATGGTGCATCCAAATGTGCTTAAAGCGGGCGGCATTAATCCCGACGAGTACACGGGCTTTGCTTTTGGCTGGGGGATCGAGCGGACGTATACGCTCAAGCAAGGCTTAAACATTGACGATATTCGCTTATTTTACTCAGGGGATTTACGATTTTTGGAACAGTTTTAACGTATGAACATTCTAATTCCCCACACCTGGCTTAGCGAGTACTTAGAGACCGCTGCCACTCCCGAACAGTTGCAGCAACAGTTGTCACTTTCAGGACCTTCAGTGGAGCGTATGAATGAGATTGAAGGTGAGGCTGTTTTTGACATTGAAGTGACTACTAACCGAGTTGATTCGATGTCCATTAAAGGTATTGCCCGTGAAGCAGCGGTCATTTTAAATCAGTTTGAGATCGCTTCAACTTTTACGCCACCGCCTTTACCCCAGGTTCCCTCACCCGAGGGTACCATTTTGCCCCTGCCGGTGATTGTCAGTGATCCTAAACTAACCAAACGAGTCATGTGTGTGGTCCTGAGTGGAGTAGAACATACACCCACCCCACCAGTAATGGCTCGGCGTCTGCGCCAAGTTGGCCAAAATGTTCATGACAGTATGATCGATATTACCAATTACATCACCCATGAACTCGGGCATCCGTGTCACGCCTTTGATTACGACAAAATCATATCTCTGGGAGGAGAAATTAAGATCCGGGAAGCAACCGCGGGTAAATCGTTTGTGACTTTGGATGGCCAAACCTACACCACAGTCGGGGGAGAGATTGTGTTTGAAAACCAGACTGGTGAGATCATCGACTTACCTTCGATCAAAGGTACACTCAATACCGCCGTTGATAACAATACCCAGAATATACTGTTTTTCATTGAATCACTTGATCCCCAAAAAGTTCGCTTTGCGTCGATGACCCATGCCATCAGAACTGTGGCTGCCCAGTTACTGGAAAAAAATGTTGATCCTGAACTCATCCCTGAAGTTTTAAGTCGGGGAGTGCAGCTGTATCAAGAGCTCTGCCATGCTCAGGTCGCATCCGCCGTCTATGACGACTATCTCCTGCCAAGAACAATCTCGCCCATCACGATACCGCTAGAAAAAATTTCCGCCTATCTTGGTTTGGAGCTACCGATTGGCCAGATGCAAACTATCTTAAGTGACTTAGGTTGCCAAGTCGAGGTAAGCCGCGAGGCCTTAACGGTTACACCTCCCAGTTTTAGACCTGATTTAAGTATCGCCGCCGACGTTATTGAAGAAATTGCTCGTGTCTATGGTTATCACAACTTGCCCAGTAAGCTCATGGACACCACAATTCCTTTGACTAAACCAAGTGATCTGAATATTAAGCTCGAAAATCAAATTAAACACTACCTCAGTGCCAGAGGTTGGCAAGAAGTCTATACGTACTCCCTTGTCAGTGAGGCCTTAGCCCAAGAATCTGGCCTAGAGATCACTGAGCACCATCAACTCCTAAATCCACTGACTGATGACCGAGTCTATCTACGTCGGTCACTAGTACCGTCACTCAGCGAAGTAATTCATCAAAACCCGCAACGGCCACAGCTGTCAGTGTTTGAGTTGGCGCATACCTACCAGCCTCAAAGCGAAGAGCTTCCTACTCAAGAATTACAATTAGTAATGGTCTCAAATCTGCCATTTCGCCAAGTAAAAGGCGAGCTGGAGAGCTTGCTTCGCCTGTTTTATATTTCTGAGCTTCAAGTGATCACTAGCCCAACAGCTGCCAAAGGCTGGCACCAACAAGGTGAGTTAAAAGTAAAAGTCAGAAACACCGAAACAAAACTGGGAGTCATTGGCACCACCTCAGCTGGCCACACAGCCATGGTGATTCCTATTAAAGAGTTGTTGTCGGTGGCTCAAACCCACCCCACCTACAAAAGTATTCCTAAAACCTCACCAATTATTGAGGACTTAACCTTTACCCTCCAACCAAAAACTCAAGTGGGAGACTTGATTGCTGCAGTCAAAAAGCTTTCCCCTTTAATTTCGCAGGTGACTGTGTCCAGTATCTATCAGCAAAACATCACCTTCACCATCAATTACTGGGATACTAGGCAAGCTTTGACTAACACTGACGTTGAACCAATCCGTAAAAAAATTGCATCAGCTTTACAGGTTGAGTTTGCTGCTCAGCTGGTGGGTGAGGTTTGAGTCCATGCGTTGGTACAGTCTGCTCGTAGCTCTCCTGCTATTTTTACTACCTTCAAATTTATTTTTAAAGTTTTGGGAACCAACGGCCTATGTTCATGGCTTGTTGAGTGACTATCTGCTGCCGCGGTTGTATGTCAGTGACATTCCGATAGTGATGATACTTTTTAGCTGGCTTTGGGAAAAACGACGCACTGGACGAACTTTCATCCTTAAATATCGAGTACAGTTTCTTATTACTCTCAGTGTCATTGTGATTGTCGGGGCCCGCCAACTTTTTACCCCGTATCCGGTGGCCGCCATCTGGTACTGGCTAAAAATACTCGAAATGGGCAGTCTCGGTTTGTTTTTTGCCACACATCGACAAGTCATTAAAAAACCTCTCATAGGTTTGGTTATTGGCATAACTTTGGCGACCCAATCACTGCTTGGGATTTACCAGTTTTATAACCAGACTTCTTTGGCACCTTACAGCGTCCTCGGAGAAACTGTCTTAAAGCACCAGATTGGTTTGGCTAAAGGCATTTTTGCTGGCGCCGAGTTAATCCTGCCCTACGGGACCACCAGTCATCCAAATGTGCTGGGCGGAGTAATTGTGCTGTTTCTGTGGCTGTGGTGGCAACGAAAACCGGCAACCAAGGCAGTGGGGTGGCTCGGGGGCTGGCTGGCCCTTTGCTGTTTATCACTGTTTGTTTTGTGGTTGACTCAATCACTTTCTGCTTGGATCACCTTAGCCAGTCTTGTATTTATTTCTGCGGTCGCCAAAGGAGATCACTTCAAAAAAGCATTAGCGCTGTTGGCAGTCGCTGCCTTTTTGCTCACGCCTTTGATCATTGCCTCTGTTTTCCCTTTCATGCCAAATAACCCCTCGGTCTTTCGCCGCTACTATTTGCAAACTGCGTCCCTAAACATGATCATCCAAAAACCATTACTGGGAGTCGGATTCAATAACTTTACGGGAGTTCTCGAGGAAAATGGAGAGGTGCCAGGTGTTGTTCGCTTTGTTCAGCCGGTACATCACTCGGGACTATTGGTACTTAGTGAGTGGGGGATAGGCGGAGTGACGTTGCTTCTGGGATTTGTTTTCCTCTGGATGAAACCAGCACAGCTAAAAAATAAGCCGGAGTACTGGCTCGCAGCTGTGGCGCTGTGGCCAATTCTCAGTTTAGATCACTACTTACTCACCGGACAAACTGGATTGCTGTTGCTTACAGTCTGGCTGGTTTATGGCTTTGAGCCGTTGCTGGGAAAAACCCTAAATCAATCTAATAATGGTCGGTCAAAAGACCGATCATAAACCTGATACTTTTGATCATCACTCAAGAGATTATAAAGTGCCTCTGCTTTGAGCCTAGTTTGATTAAACTGTCCGTAAGGTAATTTTTCGGTGAGTAATTCATAAGCTCGTCGCTCGGCCAGATTCGTATGTAGATAGGAACTCAAGGAGTCATCGCGATTGTCAGGCTCAGACGGAGTGACACCCACTTCAGAAAGCGCTTCAGCTGTGCCATACTGCGAAGTTAACGAACTGTAGTTATAACTCAGACTCCAAAGCGGATCGATGGCGTACATAATTCGCCGGGCCTCATCATCACTAAATGTGGTTTTGGCTTGGTACTCGGAATTTTCGACCACTGACCTTGAGTGCTCGTACGCTTCAAGCCAACCATCGACACCATCAGCCGAGAGTTGAGCGATATAACTGTAGTCAATCTCATGATTCACAGTCGGCTTAAATGAGGTAGCAATCAGTTTATCAATATTGAGGGTTACCGCTAAAAACAAACCCAAGACAACCACTCCCACCTCAATCGCCCCCCAGAATATTCTTCTTTTAACCAAGTGACGCAACATCAAGACCATGGTCAACGCCATCAGAGTGAGTAAAAATACCAATCCATAGACTCTAATCCGAGTTAGACCGTGGTCAGCTTGATACAGCAATACTCTTCTAAAAATAGAAAACACAAACACTAAGCCTTCTACTAGCAATGCTAGGTTGAGGGATCGCAAATATTTTGGCTCGGTTTCACTCATTCGCAGTACTACCAAACTCAAACCAACCACGCTGTAAAGCAATCCCGCTACTATCAGCAGTTCGCTAAAGCCTTTTCGAACATATTCCGAGTAGGTTTGAATACCAAACTGGTGCAGTTGCGTTTCTGAGACAGAGGCAAACAAATATCTGAACTGGATAGCCAAAAATACTGCCAAAACCAGAGCTACCGCACCAACCACAATCGCTGCCTCAACACTGAATTTGCCCCAGATCTTTCGCCGAAAAGGCGAAATAAATCGATCCTCGATCACTAGATTGATGGCAGGGACGACTAAGACGATGACTGCTAAGGTCGCAACTATCCGTCCAGTTACTTGACTTAGCCAATCCGGCAGAGACAGATTCCAAGAAAAGAGCCTCGACACCAGACTGTCAAAAATAGGATCTGCACTTTTCAGAAGCATGATGATCAACAAAACTATTGGTACGGCAATCAAAATGCCTCGAAGAATCCGCGGGTTAATAAGACCTGGTTTTGAACTGTGTTTAAGCCTGGAGGTAACTCGACTTAGGGCTGAAGGACTCTGCTCAAGTTGTTGAAAGGCCGTAAACAACCAGCCAAAGCCTAGCTGAAGTGGCATGATCAGCAACTCACTCACTGCTCCAAAATGGTGATGCTTGAGCGCTAATAAATACCAAGCCACGAGCGACAATCCGCCACTTAAAATCCATAAAAAGAATTGATCTACTGGATTGGCTCGGAACACAGACAGACTGCCCGCTACTATGGCTAGGACTGAACAGCCGTAGGCAACCTGTCTTTTCAGCGAGTGGTTGGAGCTGAAATAGGCAAGGTGAAGCACGAGCTGTGCCATTGACAGCAACAGCAAAAAACCCAGCGAACCCAGATTGAAAACGGGAAAGAAGGTATAGAAAAAAAGGTTAAAGCCAAGTATTGCTAGAATAACCGCCAGTAGTTTTTGCCACATATCAAAACCATTCACTTACAGTATAATACTCTCTTGCTCATCCTTAGCTGCAGGACTTGGCAAAATGTACACATCCTGGTTGTAGTCATTTGTACCCACCAACTCCGCTTCACCTCGTAAAATCTTCTCAAACTGTTTGCAGTAGAAACACCCATCGCTAGGGCATTTAAACAGCTCTAATTGCCGCGCTAATTTAATTTGTTTGGCGATAGCTAGTATTTGTTGGTGAGCCTCTTCTAGGTCCGGTAACTCCTTCTCTTGCAGCTCATCACTCAGTTCCAAGTACCAATAACATGCCTTATCAACTTTGCGATGCTGACAGTTGTGAACGAGCAAATGATAAATCGGCAGCTGCAATGAATTACCATCCTCCTCGGTCCGACTGGTTTTAAAGTCTACGATGCTGACGCTATCTATTTCAGGCAGGTACTCCAACCAATCGATTTTGCCACAAAGTCGGATATTGTCACTTTCAGATAACCAGTAGGATGGTAAATCCTGTTTTATCTTCACTGCTCGACGACTAATTGGACCCGGATTTTTCATCACCCGCCGGAGCATCTCTTCACCTCGGGTTTTAAAGCGATCCTCAGTTTCTGGGTCACTAAAGCCACCTCTTTTGCCACTGACTTTTTTCCATGCCCGGTCAAACTTAGCAATCAGTGACTCACTGAGTCGCTGCTCAGTGGGCAACACCGATAGTGACTCCAGCACCACATGGACAGCCTGACCTAAAGCCAAAGCCGGACTCATTATCTGAACTTTGTGCCGCGTTTCAGGATCTTTATAGATATTTTTTAAATAGTATGCCCGAGGGCACTTTAAAAAGTCGCTAATAGATGTGTGGGAAACCCAAACTGCTGAGTATGTATCACCGGGCATAAGACTTTCTACAATTAGTAGCAAAATACTATACTAAACTATGGCAAAATCAAGCCGGTGGGGGAAGGCGATGGACTTGGAGTTGGCGAAGGAGATGGATCCGCTGATTTCCAATCCTGACCTCCAGTTCCAATTCGAGCTGTCCCACTGGTTGCCTCTTTACCACTTCGAGACTTGGCTTTGGCATATATCTCGTGCTTGCCTGGCGATAAATCCAAAGTGCCTTTGTAGGTATGGGCATTGACTGTTTCCCGTAAACCGCCGTCAACCCAAACCTCTATCTTCTCAATCCCGTCACCAGCATCGGCTTGTACATCAATTTCAATTTTGGTTTCTTGATAAATCTTTTCATTCTCTGGCCGGTGAAGCCTGATAAAGACTTCATTCTGATCGCCACAGTACTCAGTGGGTGGTTTATAACGACTGTCACTTTGGCCGTTCATCCACGCAGTGATAGCCTCTTGCCATCTATTTATTCCATCTTTACTCATCGGATCAGACTCTTTTAACACAAAGTACTCTTTTTCATCATAGTCACCGGAGGCAATTCGGGCATCGTTCGCAAGCTTTTCCTCACCACGGCACACCTTCAATTTGGCATGAACAGGATCAGGTAGAGAAGGAACGGTGCCTTTAATTGCGTATTCTTTACGACTTGGGTAACCATCATGAGATGGATAACCTGAAACCACATCCACTTCAACTTGCTCCACGCCCTCTGGAACTTGCCAAGCAGGAGCGCTGTACCCTTTGGTGAGAGCCGTATCGATAATCCGGCGCCAGATAGGAGAAGCACCAGTAATACCGGAGGCCACTCTGGTCATTGATGAGTTATTATTGTTTCCTACCCAAACACCGACCATCAGCTCCTGACTCCAACCAATGGTCCAGTTATCCTTTTGTTCATTGGTAGTACCAGTTTTAACTGCAATTGCTTGTCTGGTATTAAGGAGTGAGTTGCCTCCAAAGGCTATTAGCCTAGCTGAGTTGTCTGACAGGATATCATTGATTAAAAAGGCTTCCTCAGGTCGGATAACTTGCTGACCTTGAGTGGGACGATTTTCGAACAGCAGATTGCCATCTTTATCTTCTACCCTCAGGATAGAAACTGGCTCAACTTTACTGCCACCATTTGCAAAAGCACTGTATGCCGTCACAGTATCGATAAGGTGAACTTCACCACCTCCCAGCGTCAACGACAAGCCAAAGCGCTTCAAGTTTTCAGCACTTGGTTCGAGAGTCAAAAAACCCATGTTGTAGGCAAGGTTTAAAAAGTTCTCGATGCCTACAATCCCCATCGATTTCACTGCCGGCACATTGAGTGAGCTGCCTAAGCTATTGCGAATGGAAACTGGACCCCTAAAAATACCATCGTAGTTCCGGGGTTTATAGGGTTCCTCAGTGGTGGCGCCACTGGTGAAAGTGGTCTCAACATCCATCAGCATCGAAGCTGGGGTAAAGCCTTTTTGGAACATGGCTAAATAAGTAAGGGGCTTAATTGACGAACCTGGCTGGCGCAAACCATCCACTGCGACATTAAACTGACCGTCAATCTCCTTAGAGAAATAATCTTTGCTTCCTACCATGGCCAATATTTCACCATTTTTAGGATTCATCACCATTGCCGAACCATTGGTAATATTAACTGCCTCCACCTTGGCGATTTCTTCTGCCACAATAGTTTGAGCTTCGTCTTGCAACGACGAGTCTAAACTTGTCGTGACTTTCAAACCGCCTTTTTCCGCAATTTCTTCTCCATAGAGCTCAACCAGCTGGTCTCGGACATAGAACACAAAATGAGGAGCTTTGATACCGGTAGCATTTTGTTGAAAGGTTATCAATTCTAAGTCACCTAGAGCCTGCTGATACGCGGCTTCAGTGATGTGATCATCTTCCTGCATCCGACGTAAGACCCCCCGAGCACGCAGCTGCCAAAGTGGTTGCCCGGTCTCATCCGTCTTTCCACTGAAAGGGGAGTAGGCCGAAGGTCGCTGAGGCAAACCAGCCAAAATTGCTGATTCAACTAGATTTAACTCAGAAACTGGTTTATTGAAGTAAACCTCGGCAGCGGTGCCCACGCCCCAAGCTGTGCCTCCGTAGGGATTTTCATTCAAGTACATCTCCAAAATTTGATCTTTGCTGAATTTTCGTTCAATCTGGATTGCCAACACGAACTCTTTAAACTTACGGGGCAAACTTCGCTCATTCGTTAATAAGGCATTCTTAACCAGCTGCTGAGTCAGGGTTGAGCCACCTACCAGTTGTTGTCGGGTCAAAAAATAGTAAGGAATTCTGAAAACGGTTAAAAAGTCAAATCCACCGTGTTTGTAAAAATCTTTATCTTCAATGGCGATGGTGGCGTTTTTTAAGTCAGCTGGAGCCTGGTCGATAGTAATCGGGACGCGTCGTTCGGTGTCATAGAGGTCAAAAAGTAGCTCACCATTTCGATCAAAAATCCGGGTACTAAAACCTTCACGCCTCACGACTTCACCTGGTTTGGGCAAATCACGTGAGAACCAAGCAAAAGCCACAAAAAAACCAACAATCACCACCAAGGCCCCCACCAAACTGACAATTCCAGCCAAACGAATCAACTTGATGTTCCGCATTTTAGACTCCACGGGAGTCACTCGCTGATAGCGAGATCGACCACGATTAAATTTGGAAGAGATCCAACGAACAGGAGCGGTCAACTTCTGACCAATAGCTGTTAGGTTAATATCCATAACGGTCTCATTGTAGCAGGCAATGTCACGGCAGCCAACTTGCATGACTGCGTGACTGCTGTATAATGCATCTCGTAATGTTAACTAGCAGAGTCTCTTATTATACCTATTATCAGAACTCCTCACGTGAGGTCGGTGTTGTCGGTGCACTTCAGTAACTAAAAACTAAATAAGCATACTCAACCCCTCCTCACGGAGGGGTTTTTTGTTGCGGAAAGAATTTTATGAAAAAATTTAAAATCTGGAGTACTGATGAAAATCATGCTTGGAAAAAGTTGTCCAGCCGTCAAATTCCGAACTTACAAGACAAAGTTAGTCAGTTATGGTTACATGGTTTTGATGTTCTCAACCTAAATACTGACTTGGTGCCCGATTTCGATCAACTGGCTTTAATAGTGAAGACTATAAGTCGATGGCAGTTAAAAAATAGTGACCAACAATTTGCAGACGGTCAAACATGGTTTACCCAGCTCCGTCAAAGTCACTTTTTAATCACCGACTACATTCGGCCAAGTCAGAGTCTTGACTACACCCCGATGCCTGATGTATTTCATGATGCGTTTGGGCACCTCCCTTTTTTAATGGATGAGCAGTTCACACGAATTGTGAGAAAGTTTTCAAAGTTAATGTTGAGCCTGAAAGGTGAAAAAAAGGTTATGCTCGGTCATATCTGGTGGTACACCATCGAGTTTGGATTGATTAAAGAAGAAAAACAGGTGAAGGCACTGGGGGCTGGGTTGGCTTCATCGTTTGGTGAAATAAACAAAGTATTTTCTGGACAAACACAGCTGAAAGCATTTGATTCAGAGATAGTGGGACAGACCCAGGAAAGCCCAGGTGACTTTCACGAAATACTCTTTGTCCTTGAGTCCCTCGATCAATTAGAGCAGCTGCTCGATAATTGGCCAACGACATAACAAAAAGAACCAGAATCATTTACAATAAAGGAATAGTATGTCCATCACTGATGTTTTAACTAGAGGGGTAGCCGAAGTGTTGCCTTCAAAGGCCACCTTATCTCAGCTCCTCGATAAGAAAAAAATCCGAGTCTACTTGGGCATTGACCCAACTGGGACCCTGCTGACTTTAGGCCACTCGGTGGTCCTCAGAAAACTGCAACAGTTCGCTGAGCTTGGTCACGAGGTGATTTTATTGATCGGCAACGGCACCGTCCGCATTGGCGACCCCACTGGCCGGGATACTACTCGCCCCATGCTGAGTGACGAAGAGATTGAAAGTAACTTCAAAAGTTGGAAAGAGCAGGCAAGTAAAATTCTTGATTTTTCCCAGATAAAAATCAAACGTAACGGCGACTGGCTCGACAAACTCAGCTATGTGGATATGGTGAAACTCTTAGCTCAGACCACTGTTCAACAGTTACTGGAACGAGATATGTTTCAGGATCGGATGAAAAATGGGCAACCCATTCATGGACACGAAATAATGTACCCGTTACTACAAGGGTATGACTCAGTCGCTATGGATGTCGATTTAGAACTGGGTGGAACTGATCAAACCTTTAACATGATGATGGGCCGGCATTTACAGAAAGTCTACAACAACCATGAGAAATGGGTCTTAACCACCCCAATTATTAATGGCACTGATGGTCGAAAAATGAGTAAGTCCTACGGAAACTTTATTGCAATCACCGAGAACTCAACTGATATGTACGGCAAGTTGATGAGCATTGCTGACTCGATGATTATTGAGTACTTCACCCTTCTGACAGAGGTGCCGATGAGCGACATTTCAAGTATGCAGGCCGCGATCAACAACGGTGAAAACCCCATGCAGTTCAAAAAACTGCTGGCTTGGACCATCACTCTGCAGTATCACTCATCGGCTGAAGCAGATCTGGCTCAAAGTCATTTTGAAAAAACTGTTCAAGGCAAGGAAGCTCCCAGCGAGATCACCGTGGTTGTAATTCCTCAGTTTCAGATGAGAGTTCTCGACATTGTCAAAGCGGCTTTACCTGATGAAAGTAGTAGTAACCTCAGACGTTTGATTGAGCAGGGTGGAGTGGAGTTACTTCATGAGTCTCAGCGGCCGACTGACCCTAACCAAATGGTAACTCTCAGCTCGAGTTCCATTGTCCGGGTAGGCAAGCGTAAATTTTTTCAGTTCAAGAAGTCTGTATGAGCAAAAAAACCCGCCAAAGAATCATGATCGTTTTCGCCATCTTCATGATCATCAGTATGCTTGGTGGCAGTATACTCAGCATCGTGACTCTGCTTTAATCAGCCCATGTATACATTGGAGACACCATTGTCACTGGTGGCGGGAATCGGCCCAAAATTGAGTGAGCTCCTGAACAAACGGCAGCTTTTTACCGTCAAAGACTTACTACTTTACGGACCACTTCGCTACGAGGATCGGTCAATTTTTGTCACGATTGAAGATTTACTAACTCAGAGCGCTGACAATCTAGTCACCATCAAGGCGATGGTCGTTTCCAAAAAGAACTACTATAAAGGCCGACGTTCAATTCAATCTGCGACCATTGCCGATGATACCGGCAAACTCAAACTAATGTGGTTTAACAACCGTTTTATTATCGATAAGTTAGTCATCGATAAAGAGTTCTTGTTTAGTGGAAAACTCAATGACCGACAGATGATGGTCCAAGCAGTGGTAGAAGACGTTAAAAATGACACGGTTCATACGGGGCGACTGATCCCCTTATACTCGAGCATTTCTGGCATCAAACAAGGCAGTCTCCGCCGAATTCTGAAGCACCTAATCGAGTCTGTGAGTATTCCAGATGACAAAGTGGCTGAAGTGACCCCTGACTCTATTCAGCTGCTTGCAGCTCTTCAGCAGCTGCATTTTCCCGATAGTGAGCCCTCTATTATTCAAGCCCGACAAAGATTAGCCTTGGAAGAACTACTCAGCTTAATCAAAAAATCTCAGCAAATGAGAGATCAGTGGAATAAAAATAAATCAGCAACGGCAATTGAGTTGGTCGAACCTCAAGTTCCTACCACGGTGCCTTTTACACTGACAGCAGCCCAGCTAAAGGTGACAGCTGAAATTTTGAACGATCTCCAGTCTCGTATTCCCATGAACAGGCTGATGGTGGGTGATGTTGGTTCGGGTAAGACGGTTGTGGCCGGTATTGCCTGTAATCAAGTGATGCAGAGAGGTCTTTCAGCTGCGATTGTGGCTCCCACCAGAATTTTAGCGGACCAACATACTCAGACTTTGGCCAAGTTATTTCCTGATCTGAAAATTGAGCTGATCACCAGTGGGAGTAAAAAAATCGATTCGGCTGATAAAAAGCCGGTTCTCTATATCGGGACACACGCAGTCATTAACCGGCTGGCTCAAATTGAGCCTGGTCTAATCATCTTTGATGAACAACACCGGTTTGGAGTCGTCCACCGCTCTAGCCCCGACCAGTTTAGTGATACCCATCACTTCCCTCATGTCTTGACCATGTCTGCCACCCCGATACCCCGTACCTTGATGCTCACCATTTTTTCTCATTTACACCTCAGTGTGATTGACGAGATGCCCCAAGGCCGACTGCCGATTAAAACCTGGGTCGTCCCCGATAAAAAACGCGCTGATGCCTATACCTGGATTACCCAGGAGCTTGGTGATGGCCAAGCATTAGTCATCTGTCCGTTTATTGATCCCTCTAATACTCAGGCATTGGAAAACATTGCGGCGGTGACCGAAAAATTTGAAGAAGTCAAGCTCGCTTTTCCTAAACAGAGGGTAGCAACTCTCCACGGCCGGATGTCAAAAAAAGACCAACAGGAAATTTCTCAAAAACTCTATGACCGGCAGATTGATATCTTAGTTACCACCCCGATTGTAGAAGTCGGCGTTGATCTACCTGCAGCCAGCATCATAGTAATCGAAGCCGCCGAACGATTTGGCTTAGCCAGCTTACACCAACTACGGGGACGCGTCGGGCGAGCCGGTCAGCAAGCTTACTGTTTATTATTCTCCAGCAGCCGAGGGGCTGAGGCTCAAGAAAGACTCCAACAGTTTTCCCATATTCACAATGGCCGAGAGCTAGCTGAAGTTGATTTAGCTCATCGGGGAGCTGGTAACATCTTTGGGACAGAACAACATGGCTTTGATGACCTCCAATTTGCCAACTGGGCCAACCTAGAGCTTATCTCCCATGCCCGGACGGTCTTTGAGCAGCTCAAATCTACTCCTGACTGGCAGTTGCTGTTTGACCAGCCACTTGAGGCGTCCTTGAAAAAGATGCTGCCGCTGGCAAATTAAGTGAGTATAAATGTGCTATTTGTCAGAAACCAGAGTAGAGGATATAATAGTGCTTCTTTGAAAGAGGTTTCATATGGGTGCTTTACCAAAAAATAAAATCACTAGTGTCGAACGAGGCAAACGTCGGGCTGGCAACAGACCAAACTTGCGCAAGGACACACACAGTGCCATTCCTTCACATAAACAAAGCTTTATGGAGAAGTTGCTGAAGTTTGCTGGCCTCACTGAGCCAGAGACCAAAACCACCAACCCGTAATTCGTTACCTGCTTTACTTCCCCTATTAGAGGTGCTAGAAAAGTTGTAGCCACTTTTGATTTTGCGTGGTACACTCAGCGATGTGTAATAGATGTGTATATATCAAATGACTCAAGACTTAAGACCCAAAGATCTACCAGAAACAGCTGTTGAGCTCAACGAGAGTGATGATGTGGCGGCTAACACTGATCCTCGCCATCAGCGACGGATTGATTTAATGCAGGCAGTGTTTTCTTTTAGTTTTAGTGGTGATTTAGAGCATATTACACCCGAGCATATAGTTGAGCTGACTGAGTTAACTCATGACTTACCAGAAATTGACCAGATTCTGACCTCTGCTGCTCCCGAGAGACCGTTAGTAGACGTCAATAAAGTAGACCTTGCAATCCTCCGACTGATTATGTTTGAATCAAGACATAAGAAGACGCCCAAAAAGGTATTGCTTGACGAGTCAGTAGAACTAGCCAAAGAATTTGGCACTGAGAGTTCGCCAGCATTTGTTAACGGCGTACTGGGAAAGTTATTAGGTACGGAAACCTGACTTACATAAGGAATATCGCTATGACTGCCATTACTAACCCCTCCCCAACTCTGCTGGCAGTCCAAAACATCATTGCTGAGGTCACTGGTTACGAACCCGGTGACATTCAACCTGCATTTCACTTTGAAGATGACCTACAGCTGGACATGATCACTGATTTTCCATCAGTCATCAAACGAGTTAACCAACACTTCACGACTACTTTTGTGGCCAAAGAGCTAGCCATTGAAATCGATACCGTCGATGAACTGGTTGAGAGAGTGGAGGACGAAACCGAACTCGGCTAAAGATTTCATGCTACCACAATTCAATGACCCTTCATTATTAATCACTGCTTTAACTCATCGCAGTGCTCTCAACGAACACATCTCCACTGCCACCCAGTCAAATGAACGCTTAGAGTTTCTGGGAGATGCCGTGCTGGAACTGGCAACGACTAAGTTCTTGTTTGACCACTTTCCAGCTGAACCAGAAGGCGTATTAACCTCGTACCGCAGTGCTTTAGTTAAAACCACCACCTTAGCCGATGTGGCTCTGACACTTCATTTAGGCAGACAACTGTTTATGAGCAAAGGTGAAGAAGCTACCGGTGGGCGCGACAATATCAGCCTGTTAGCTGACACTTTTGAAGCCGTTGTCGGGGCCTTGTATTTAGATCAAGGATTTGAGACCGTGGTCACCTTTTTAGAGCTGCATTTATTTCCCCTTTTCCACGAAATAAAACAACAAAAACTCTATAAAGATGCCAAGAGCGAGCTGCAAGAGTTGGTTCAGTCTCGAGGTAATGGGGCACCGCTCTACACGGTTACCCACGCTATTGGTCCCGACCATAACAAAGAGTTCACCATTGAAGTCAGCGTCGACAATCAGACCCTCGGTAGGGGAAACGGCAAAAGCAAACAACTGGCACAACAAGCAGCTGCAGCTGAAGCCTTGACTAAGCTATCCAGCTCTTGAGAAAAATAGGGAAGAATGGTACACTCACTGCCTGGCTATAAAATAATCAAGTAATTAGGACTATGTTAAAAATTAAACTCGCTCGATTTGGTAAAAGAAAACAACCACACTATAGAATTGTAGTGAATGAGGCCCGTGATAAACGTGATGGTCGCTACATTGCTTTACTGGGGCAGTATGCACCAACCCAGATCCCCAAAATTCTGAAGGTTGACCTCGATGCCTATAAAGAGTGGATGAAAAAAGGTGCTCAACCTACTGAGACAGTTGAATCATTGGTTAAGCGTTTTGAGACCGGCACTCCTTTTCCAGAGCGCGCCCCTCGATTATCCAAAAAAGCCAAAGCTAAAGAAGTTGCTGCCAAAGAAGCCGCTGCTGCTCCAGCCGAAGCTCCGGCGGAAACCCCAACCCCTGAACCCACCCCAGCTGAGCCTACTGAAGTTGCTGCACCAGCCACTGAAGTTAAGCCTCAGACTTAACAACTATTAGGAATCGTCTCTATGAAAAACCTTCTTGAGTTTTTGTTGATTCATTTATGTAATCATCCTGAAGATGTAAGTATCGAAGAAACTCCTGGAGAACGAGAGACTATCTACACTCTGCACGTTCACGCCGAAGATATGGGCCGCGTCATTGGCAAAAATGGCTCAATCATTCAAGCTATTCGCAGTATCGCTAAAGTCCGGGCCATTAAAGAAGGCATTAGAGCTCAGATTATCATTGCTGATCCGGAAGTTGGTGATCAGGAAACAGTAGCTGAGAGCTACGTACCTGAGTCGATTGCCGGCTGATCTACCCCAAACAAATCGTTCAGACCACCGCCTTGAATTTCTCGTTGTTGTGCATCTGTCGCTAAAACAAACGTGGCCAAATCTTCAAGCAAAGCTTGTTGCTCAGAAGTTACGGGGGGCAAAGCCGTTTCCACAGCTGAGTTAACTGACTGAACAAAGAAATATGAAGTAATGGTGAGCTCAGCTTCAAAGCTGTCAACCTGTGAACCAACAATTCCTTGATTTTTTTTCGTCAGCGACATACTAGAAATGGTACTCAGGGGGGCTCGTCGCTCAACGGTTTCAAAAAAACGATTAACGTCATTCAATTGGCCGCCAATAATCAAGTCCACTGACAAGGTATCGGTAGTACCTTTACTTTTTTTTACGGTTTTACTCTTAGAAGTAGTTGCCACCGAAGCACTATCCGTAGCGATACTGCCTGGAGAGAGACTCAAAGCTGAGATGTTGACTTGTGACTCCCTGGCTGCCAAATTCAAACTGGTGAGCAGTTCTAGCAAAGGTTTTGAGGATGGTAAGACTTTTTCTACCGTTTGTATTTGCTGCGCCACCGGCGAAGAGCTTAAGTTCTCAAGCTCTTGGGCTTTTCTGGGCAGAGCATCGAGCTTTTTTGTTTCAGCCGTTTGTTTAGAACTGAGATCTAGAGCTGCTTGAACCTGGGGCATGATTCCCAGTAGCAGAAGCAGGACAACGACAGTCGCTGCAACTACCGACAGCAATTGGTAGCGACGAGAGTCAATTAAGTAGCGGGGATTTAGTTCAGTTAATCTAAATGTCATGGGTTTACCTCCTCAACATCATCGGCTGCTGATCTCAACACCACCGTTACCGTCAATCGATACTTGCCATCTGCAGAGCGTTTGAGCTCACTGAGTGATAACTGCTGAAACTGAGAAGAGACTTCAGGATTATTCAAGTTCTCAAAGACTTGTTCTAGCACAAAAACGTCATTTGACTCGAGAATCAGCGACAGGATCGTGCCATCTTCTTCATAACTAATATTACTCAGCAGGACCTGATTGCCAAAAGCATTGCTAAAGTAGTTAATGGCCTCCTGCTTGTCCCGTCGCTTAGCAAACAAATCGACTAAAGTGTTGATTTTTGCGGCAAAAACCACGTACGATCGCTCGTTACTTTCTTGATCCAAAACCAACTGTTTAAACTGATCCTGTTTGGCCATGACTTGACTGAGCGAGTAGGCCATATACAGTCGGACACCGACTGAAAGCAGAAACAGCCCAAAAACTACTCCCAAAGTGATGCTGACATACTTGAAGATCTGCTTATCAAGCAGCTGCCGCTTAGTCAGTTGCTTCCGCCGATGTTTGACAAAATTAACGCTCTCGGGCATAACTTAGAGCTCTCTCATTAGTAAACCCACACATACCGATAAGGCTGGGTGGTTTGCATCAGGAATTTGGCCTGTGGCCTGAGAGAAGGGGGCAGCTACCAATACTTCCAACCCTAGCTCATTGGTGATGTATTGAACAAACCCTGGTAACTGAGCTGTGCCACCGGAAAGTAGCAGGCGTTTGACCGTTTCCGTGGGGTGCTGCGAGACAAAGAAGCGAGTGGCCTTGGCCATCTCGGTAACAATCATTTTAGTTGGCGGCAACAGAGCCTGGCGGACTTTGCCTTGAAACTGAGCTTCATCTAAACCATAGGTGCGTTTGTAGCCCTCGGCTTGAGTTGCATCCAAACCAATACTTTGCTCCAAAGTCCGGGTCAAGACTTGGCCCCCACTCATGTGCGTGATCACAAACTCGAGCTGGCCATTAAATAGCATCGCCATGCTCATAGTAGATGCCCCAATATGAGCGATTAACGTGGTGGGATCCGTAGGTTCAAACTGTAAACTTCGGATTACTGACAATGTTTGCGTCTCCACCATTGTCGGCTCGATACCGATGCTGGTAAACAAAGAAATATATCGATCGACGATCGATTTACGAACTCCGACTAATAAGACCCTCATCTGCAAGTTGCGCTCTTTGGGTGGTGGCCTAAAAATGACTTCATACTCAAGAGATAACTCTTCCGGAGGAATAGGAATGTGTTGTTCTGCTTGCCAATTAATGGCGGAGGCTAGCTCAGCATCATTCAGACTGGGGAGACTAATAACTTTGGTAGAAACCACCGTTTCTGGCAGCGACAACCGAACATCGGTAGTTGAAAACTTATTATCAGTAATTAAAGTTTCAATCGTCTTGGAGAGTTTCTCCATTTGAGCGTCGTCGGTTGGAATACTAACACCCAACGGATTGAAAATTTCCACCACTCGATTAATCTCTGGTTTGTTGCCAGGTTTCCCACTAACCGCTTTGATGGTATAGGTACCTATATCGAGAGTAAGGGCAGGCATAAAAAAAACTTTACTATTTTACAATCGTATTCCCACTAAATAAGGCATAGTCCATGACCGAGGGCGCGGTCGGAATAGTACGATTGACTTCCACAATTCTCGTCTCCTCGCCAAGTTGATTTCTGGCCTCTGAGCGAATGCTGTAAAACTGCACGGGCAAAGTCCAGCCGTTAGCTGTGACGTTAATATTGGTGTCGTTGTAAATTGGTTTCAGGCGAACAAAGATATCATCGCCTTGCAGGTCTAAATCGTATTGAAAGCGGTACACACCACTACTCAGAACCGTGGAGGCTTCAAAACCGTCACTGCGATCACAACCAGCCAGAGCTTTGTACCTGATAGTGGTTTGCTGGGTGGTGGAGTTAAAGTTGTAGATACTGGCTAACAGGGAAGCCGGATCTTGAGTTCCACAGTCTGTTTCTCGAGACCACTGGATTTTGATACCGTCTGTGTCTGTTGAGCCATCTTTGGGTAAGTCAATGGAAACATCCACCCCTTCAAATAAACGCGTCTCTAAGTGGCGTTGCTGAGTAACCGTATAGTTAACATCAGTGTCCGTAATGGTGGAAATTTCGCCGGTGAGCACATCAGTACTATCAAAGGCTGTTTGAAAATCGGTGGCTAAACTTTGCTCAATCCCAGCTTCCGCGGCATTAAAGACACGGGCTGATTCAGCGCTTTGTTGAGTTACAAATAACTCTTGAGTAGTACGTGTAGCCAGTGATATTCCTACCGTCAAAAGAACAACCATGATTAGGAGAATAATTACTCCAACCTGGCCACTCTGGGAACTGTACTGTCTCACCAATTGAGCTGATCTAGACATGTCTAGCATTTAGCATAATGAATTTCGAAGGAATCTTCAATTGTGAAAAACCGCTTGCCCGAGCAGGAGAGGGTAGTAATTGAGTTTTGACACACGTTCGTTAACGTACATGTCACCAAAATAAGATACATCTAGTCGAGTTGAGGAACCTGGGAGGGACTGACATTCTCTCGATCTTTTTCAATCAACTGTCTCAAGTAGACTGCTCGAGAGATTTTTTTAGACTTTGCTACCAGATCCAGATACGATTCATGTTTAGGACTAATAAAAAAGTTAAAACGAATGTCGGCTTGCTCCTTAGCGAACTCAACACTGTCCTTCACGGTTTGCTCCAGGTTTTCATCGTTATACTCGACCAAAAATATTTTTTCTGACCTCAAGCCGCGTAGGAAAAAAGAGTCAAAACCCGCTCGATACAGCACGATCACTGGTCGTAACTTATCAATCGCGACGGTAATTTCATGACCAATGTTTAGACTCGAGGGAAAAGAGGCTTCCACCACCACAATCTCAGCTTGAGCTATCCGAGTCAAGTTCTTTTTATAGTAGGTCATCAGCTGAGCATCTGTTTGCTGTTTAATATTTTCCAGTGTTTGATTGGTAATATGCTCGTGCTGAACGGTGTGACCAAGTTTCTGCAACTCCTGGACAATCCGGTCAAAGGTTCGTCCGAACTTTTCTTTTTGGTAAATGGCCGCTGTGAAGTATATTTTCATTGAGTTTGCTTAGCTACTTGGCATTGTACTCGAGTCCTGATGTTTTGGCCACTGGTTTACGTAAAAATATATTGATAAATCCGGGTTTATGAGAATCTGGGTGAGCAGTTTGGTGGTAGTCGGTGGTGAGGGTGAGGCCTGGATTTTCTGTTGATATGTCGGCACACAGCCGTTCAATTTCCGAAGCGGTATAGGTATTAAAAAATCTTGGTTTGTCTGCACCTAATACTGTGTCCATGAATACTTTGCCCGTTGCCTCTGTCGAATACGCAGACGGAGAACTATTGTCAGCCCTCAAATTAAAATGAAACACTCCGCCAAGATTAAGCCACCTAGACATCTGATTCACCACCCCGAGCACTCTCGATTTTTTTGCGTGGGGCACGCAAGCGATTAAACTGATTATGTCCTGACTGTCCGATTCATGCGCATTCTCATTTAAAGAAGTCATGTCGGCTTGGTGAAGAGAGATGCGATCTTGGAGTTCATCAGCAAAAATGTCGTGGATCAAAGGAAAAAGGTCAGTTTTTCTTTTAGAAGTCATTGTGTTTACCCACTCATTAATTTTCTCAAAAACCTCATAAACCCAGGAGTCAATATTCGCTTGATGAAGCAGTGCATCAAAATAAACGGCCAATAAAATTACTTGTCGTACAACATGCTTATCTTGTTCTTGAATTTCTACGCTGCCTTCTAATCCTAGCCTCTGGCTTCCAACTTCGAGCATGGCCCCCGACAAATCAAAACCATTGACCTCTATATCTTTATTGATTAATGCAAATAGTAAAAGATCTCTCAGAGTTCCGCAGCCAGGTAATAAAATTTTTGAACCTGGTTGTAGCTGGCTTATTTCTGGTAACAAGGGCTCAAAAACAGCAGACCAGACGCGTGAGAGTGTATGAATATCCCACTCCAAACTGGAGTAAAGAGTTGCAGCCTCAACATTTCCGTAGGTAATTGCATTTTGAATAACCATTTCCTCAGTTAAGTCAAAATCTAATAAGCTTTTGTATTCGATGTCCCAATCGGTTTGAGGAACGTCAGACACCTTTTCCACTGCCTCAATCTCCTCCTCCGAAAACCCAATTAATCTCATCACCTCCTCCATTCGAGCTGCTATCGCCGATGAGTCCAAAGGCTGGGGGTCTTTGTCAGAAGTATTTGCTGGAAGTGGGGGAGTGCGTTCACCTGGGCGAGGGGCACGCTCATGAGGGTCACCTGGCATGGAGATTAAAGGGGGTAGCTATTCATTGTCGAGTTTGTTTTCCTCCATGTCAGCCTCAATTAGATCGCGGAGATAGACTGACCGCGGAGTTTTGCGGGTTTTAGACACCCAATTTAAGTAATTGGACAGATCAGGAGTTAGAAAAAAATTAAAACGTGTATCTTGGGCACTTAAAATGAACTCGATGCCAAAAGGAACTTCCTTCTCCAGTTCTTGGGTAGAGTGGTACCGGATAACTTGAAACTTTTCATTTACTTCTTCAAGCGAGCGGAATAAGTTGGGCTCTTCTTTTCCAGAGTAAAAAACCACAGTTGGTTTACCCGCATGCAAAGCCATAGCAATGAGGTATCCCACACTCGTACTGGAGTAGGATACCTCGGCAATAACAGCGTCAGCCTTTTTGATACCATCCACGAGTAATTTATAAAATTCTTTGTGCTGTTTTGTAGTCCAGGTTTCCATCGTCACGGAGTCATTTTTAAAGATATGGTCAGCCACTAGCTCGTGACCAAGTGATTTGACTCGGATTTCAATCAGTCTGTATTCAGACTCAAACTTAGGTTTTCCATGGACAGATGCGCAAAAAAATATCTTCATCAGATGTAGTATACATCGTTTTGTGTTGGTTTCCGAAAAATTCTAATTTATATAAGACGCAATTGTTTTAAATGCGTATTTAATGTGTATATAGATTTTTAGAGAGTAAAGCATATAATGCGAGATACTTTATCACTGAGGTGATCTCATTGATTTTAGCTAAAGTTAAAAAAGAAAAATAAATTTTTTTTGACTTTAAATTAAGACCGATAATATCGGTTATATACTTAATAAGCAAAAGTCACACTTTCACTACTACTGCCATTCTGGTAGAAAAGAAGGATGACTGAAGATATGCCAATGAACGTGGAAGTCCAGCACATAGATATTGCGCAGGAACTTAAAAATCCTAAGACAGCGGCTGAGAGAGCTTTAGATTCTCGGGGAAACTTTCGAGAAAACTTGGTCAAAGCTGATGGCGCTGAGGCACATACAGCCTTGGCTAAACTTCATGTGCTCAAGGAGTTTTTAACGGGCGAAGAAAAAGAAAAACCGCAATTTTCTCTACTGAATAAAGCTGAAATTGAAGATGCCATAGACGTGTTGCAAAACTTGCGAACCGTACTTCAAGATCTTCCTACCTATTTAAACCGACAAAGTTCTGAATTCCGTAGAGCGAAAGAGCAAACATTACTCCAGGAAATAAGCGCCAACAGCACAGCTCAGCTTGCTCAAATTGAGTCTCAACTGGGTAACCTCAACCGCCTGCTTACTAAAGCAACAGACTTTGACCAACTATTGACCACCGTTGACCTAATTGATACGCAGAGCCAGAACTATGATCGGGGAGACCAGCTGGCTGAGGACGCTCGGTTAGGAGAGTTCAAGAGAGAAGAAGCGAGGCAACAGCAAAACCTGCCCAAACCAGAAGCTCCAGCTAGTCGTTTCACCGCTAAACTAAAAATCCAGTTGGCGACCATCGCTATGGCTTTATCCATCGCTCCAACAGCTGTTGCTCAAGATGGTTTACCCACAGTGACTGAGATTGTTGAGCACGCGTCAGCACTCGCCAGCGAAGCCTTCAAACAAATATCTCAAACCATTCAGAGTCTGAATATGACTGCCTCAAGCTTGCTCAACGGCATGGAAGAGAGTATTACGTCACGAATGGCGGCAGTGGGTATCCTGCAACCAGTGACGACTGAGATCAATATTCCTCTGGCTGGTGGAATCACTACAGAGGTTTCAACCGGTGAGTACCGCTTACCTTCACTCGAGTTAGGACTACAAAGAGCATTTCTAGGGGCTTTTGCAACAGAGGCTCAGGCTGCTCAGTCAGAGGCTCAATCAGCAACCGCTGACAACGTAGCTGAAGTCTTAGCTCAGACTAACCCTGAAGACCCCCGAGATGTCCTCGGCGTAGAAACCGCTCAAGTTACTGCGGAAACTTCACCTTTCCTACACAATTTACTAGAGACACAATTCAACGCCAGTAGTGCCGAGTTTGCTCAACTCAACATACAGTTTGAAGTGGCGGATGGCCAAGCTAGCTTTTACATCGGTGACCAAGGGCCATTAACCTACTCAGATCTACAGCTGACTGAAGGTAGTGAGATTGAATCACGTTTTACCAGAATCACTAGTTCGATGTTATTTGCTCAAAACGAGCAAACTCCAGACCCAGTCGGACGTCAACAAATTGAGCTAGTTGCTCAAAGAGGAGCTGATAATCAATTCTCAGCCGCGCTAGCTTTAAGAGTGCTAAATCAATTCAATTTTCCGTTTGTGGAGAGAAGTATCCCCCTAGAAACTAACGCACTGGTTATACAACGACCTGAAGGTGCTAACTACAAAATTCCGATTGAAGGTTCAACCATAGAGCTTTTACCAGTCAATCAGGAAATGTTAGACATATTATCCCAATACTCTGAGTTAAGTGATCGAGATTTTCCTCAAATAGGGGAGAACATCGTAGCTGAGATTATAGAGTTGCCGAATGAGGCGGGGGAGTATGTACGGGTTCCGGTTTCTATTCTAGGTAATGGTGAGGTGATCGATATCTCTTCTAGCTACCGAGTTGTACCAAGAGAAGCGGTCTCACAAGGCGTGAACATTCGCCGAGGGCCGGGCACTCAGTTTGAAATTATGGGCGTGCTAAATAATGACTCCGTCGATAATCCCACTCCTATGCCCACAGCAACTCCAGACCTGCCTGAATCTGGTGATCTGTGGCTGACAGTGCTATGGAATGGTGAAACTGGGTTCATTAGTGCAGATTTCGCCAAGATTGAGGGATTGCCTGAGAAGGGTTTGCCGAAGGTAGCGGTGGTGGAGGCGGCGGCTGGAGGTACGAATCTTGAAATAGCACCAGCTCGAACTCGCCTGGTTATGAAGGGTGACATACTCCCGGATGCTGTGGTTTTTTCAGAACCTGTTCCCGGTTCCACTTCATATGGACTAGTTAGTGACGTAGGAGAAATCTCAATTATCCTCAATCAGGAACAAACTGGACCGCTCTTAACTCCAACACAATTTAATGTAAATATGATAGAAATAGTCGATGGTTTAGGTCGAAGAGGTTGGATCTCAGAGCAATCTGCTACGAATCTAAGAGTCATTGAGGAAACGATAAGACATAATTCTAACGAATTTACCATCATTACAGACAATGAAAACAGACATGGTTTGGAATTTCAAAGACCATCTGGAGGAACTGTTCGGCTACTTACTGGAATCTCCAGACTGGATATTGCTTCAGTGAATATTGAGAAGTTCGATGAAAATTTACAAAGAGTAGCAGCACCAAATGGAAATCTGACATTTAACATTGACCTTTTTTCTCAAGTTAATAGTGAAACTAGAGAATCATGGGCAGCTAATGGTAATGCAGGTATAAATCTAAGTAGAGATAGCCGAACAGAGGGGGACACATTAGTTTACACAATCGGTGTCTCTCAAGAATACCTAAATCATTACAATCACAACGCTCCTATTACGGATTCGGTAGATGTCGAAGACAACGTTACAGAAAACATTGCTGGACTACTTGTCGAACAAGCAATTTTTGCATCAATAACAGCCGAAAAAGACTCGTTAGACTCAGTTATTATCCAGGACTATATTGAATCTAGATTAGGAGGGAACCCAAACTCCCTCACAATAATCGTCTCGCAATCTTAAGAACTTCCTTCTTATTTATTTAGCCTTGAAAAAGAATCAGTTTGTTTCTATATTTAATATGTGAGAAAAAAACAATTTACAATAGGATTCTTAAGTCTTTTTTTACTCTTTGCTGTTCTGTTTGTTTTCGTGTTGTCTCAACGATTGATACATTCATCAACTGAAGTTCAGTTCAAAACTGATGAAGTTACAATTAAAGTTATTAACCATATTTCTAAAAATCGAGTGCTCTCTAACACTTTTGAAGATGATTATGCCAAAGAAATCTTTAATCAACTAGAAATAGGTGATTATAAAGCGTATGCTAACCTACCTAATTCTGCTGTTCAGAGAACATCAAATGTAACACAAATATTTGAACCACAAATTATAATTGTAAACATCTATTCACTCGACCTTCTACCACAAGATCTCATCAAAGATCCCGATCTTTCCAAGAGGCTACTAGTTTCTAGTGTAATAAACGGTGATAAAGTCATAGACTATTATGGTGGGGTTATGTCCCCCGATAATAAAACATTTACCATTCCCGTCTATGTTACCGAGAATATATCAGAGGTTTTTAGGATACCGATTGATATAAATTATTCAAATATTGTAATAGAAACCCTTTTCGTTAACCTACAGTCTCCTCCGCTTGATCGCTTCGGACACATAGATGAATACATTTTTAATAAAATTGGTTATCTTCAGAAACCTCTATTCAGAGTAGAAAGTGCTGTTAGAAGTTCTTCTATAAATATCCTTCATTTAATACCTCAGGCTTTCGCAGGGTGTGGTGGGTCTATTCTGTGTGGAAGTACCCAAATAAGTGGGGGCACATGTACTGGTGGAGCAACTACTTGTATTTGCAGCTCAACGCTTTCGTCATGTAGTGGGAGTGGTAGTGGCTGTGGAGGATCTGCTCCATATTCTGGTACTTGCAACTGCTCTAGCACTAATGGCAATAATTGCACTAGCAGCGCGCAATGTTCTGGGGGCAGTTGTAGTGGGGGCAGTAATTCTTGTACATTTTCAAATGCATCTTCTGCTCAATGCGCAAACAACCCTCAATATGGAATATCCTGTTCCAGCCCCTGCGCAATCTGCCCGTCTGGAAGTTGTGTTGTAAATGGTTCCTCATGCAATAATAATGGGGTTTGTAACACGGGGGAAACCTGCAGCAACTGCTCCGCTGATTGCACCACCTACAGCGCTTGGGGTGCCTGTTCCGCGACTTGTGGAGGCGGAACTCAGACCAGAACTAATTCCTGCACCGGCGGCATTCAAACACAAGCCTGTAACACTCAGGCCTGTCCAACAGCACCTCCCGGTGGCTGTGGCTGGGGATCATGGGGTTCTTGCTCAGCTAGCTGTGGTGGTGGCTCTCGGACTCGCACTAACTCCTGTAATGGCCAAACAGAGTCTCAGTCTTGTAATAATCAATCATGCGGTAACTCTAGCTGTACGACCTCATGCAGTGCTCCCTATTGTGGCCAAAGTGATGGTTGTGGTAGTAGCTGCTCTAACACAGACAATGGCGCACCAACATCCGTTAGTCTTACCCCAAGCAATGGCAGTGTGGTTGCTATTTCTGTTTCAAATACTATTATTGTTTCTTGGACTTCTGCTTCTAAGGCAGATCAATACTTAATTGAACTTTTTCCAGCAGGAACAGACTGTAATAACTCCTCAGCCATCTGCGACACTGTCTATACCACCAGCACTACCTTCACCCCCGACCCCGCTGAAACCTCCTACACCTTCCGCGTCCAACCTATCAATACCACATGTGGAACTGATACAGGTTCCTTTAGTTCTTTCTCCACCTTCACTGTCCAAGGCTCAATCTCGGGAACTTTCTTCAGCGATCCGAGCGGCCTAGCTGCACTGAGTGGCAGCACCTGTGACTTGTCTGGTGCCAGTACAACTGCACTGGGCACAGGTGGTGGTATCGAGGCTGACACTCGCTCCAGTACCAGTGTCAACGGCACCGTACTCGGCTCAACCTTTACCCTTCCCGCAGAGTATTGGCCCAGCTCATCGAGCCCCAACAACATCATCACCCTCACTCCAGGTGAAGCCTCAGCCGGCATTGACTACGAATGTACTTGTCCAGCTGGCTGTGTTTACAGTGGCATTGCTTCACCTCAATCAGGAGTCAACTTTTACCTGAGGCCGTCTAATCTCAACAATGGCGGCTGGTGGCAGGTCATAGGTGGCGACACCTATGCCGCGGCCCAGAGTGGGGGAGCCATGGTCTCCACCATTCCCGACCAGTGCGACCTCGGAGCTGGTTGTAATCCGTTCATTCTTACCAAGGACCTTAATGACACAGATGACAGCTCGGGAATTGCTTTCACGGGCGGCGGCGACATTGATACTGACGCCGAAGCTGGTTACCAAAGTACAAAAGTCACTGACCGCACCAGCCAAACCTTTGCCAAAGGCACCACCTCGACCAAGTTTAGAGAAACCTATGACTACTTCTATCGCTTGTTCAGCATGGGCACTAATCCAGCTAGTAGCGATGACTTTGTCAGCAACGCTGACGATGCTCCCCAGCCAGTAGGTCCACCTTTGGGCGGCAAACGGGCCTACTACCATCAAGGCGATTTAACCATTCAACAGGCGTGGAACATCCAAGCGAGTGATCCCATCAACCAAATGGTGGTCTTCGTAGAAGGTAATTTAACCATCAGCGACCCGAGCGATGTGGAACAATTAATTCAGGTCGAGAATGGCGCTTTTCTCGCCTTCATTGTTTCAGAAGACATCATCATTGAAGCCAATGTTGGCAACAACACCTTGACCAGCAATACACCAAATCTAGAGGGTATGTACATCGCCAATGGGCAATTAACTGTCCAAAGTGCCGGCTCCGCTGCCGGTGGTGATCAAACCTTCGTTGGAGCCGGCACTTTCGCCGGTTGGTCAGGAGTTTCGTTAGGACGTGACTACGCCTCAGACTCAGACCCACTTCGAAATGTGGAAAATAACACCAAAGCGGTGGAACGCTTCATCTTCAGGCCTGACTTACTCAAAAATGTACCCGAGCGAATGGCCCAACCGAGATTGGTGTGGCAAGAGTCAAACTAACCATGACCAGTGACCAGCTATGGGCTTTTATGCGCTACATTCCTCCTATTAGCTCCAAACCCCCGCCATCCGGTTTCACCCTGATAGAAGTCCTAGTGGTGGTCTCCCTGACAGTGATGTTACTGTTGACTGCCTCAACTCTATTCATGACCTTTCTGATTAGTAACACCAAAACTTCTTCAAACATCCTGATCAAGAATGAGGGCAACTACGCCAATGCCCAAATTGAGTTTTTGATTCGAAATGCGGTCGATATTTTACCCAACTCTGACGATCAAATTTGTGCCGCCGGCATGGATGAGTTGGTGCTAAAGTCAATTGACGGGGGAATCACCACCATCACCGCTGTCGATGATATCTCCGACAGTAGTGCATCGAAAATTGCCTCTAGTTCAGGCACCGTGGATCGATTTCTGACCTCGAGCAGCATCACGTTGCTATCTGGACCAACTTTCAACTGTACCCAGACAGCGGATCAGGCATCGCCATACATAACAACCACTTTTACCCTCCAAAAAGGCACCCCCGGCGTCGATCTTGACCGTGATGTGAGCCAACAGAGCTTTGGATCAAGTGTCAGCATCCGAAATTTTTAGTTAGTATTGAAGAGTTGCTGGGTAACTACGACGTCACGGAGAATTGTGCCGTCAGTCCAACTGACAGTAGATTCAACCGTGACTGAGTTTTCATCTCCGGCCACGGTTACCAACACATCACGTTTAAACTCGGTACCAGAGTCCGCTACGCCGGTATCACAGATACTATTGCCAATGGATAAGAATTGTTCGGGGGTTGGCAGAGTGTTGTAACAGTAGGCTCCTCCAGTGGCTAAGACCTCGACAAAAGTCTCCCAACCAAGAGTAGACCGCTGATACCGGAAAACCTCTACCGCTTCCTGGGCCTTACTGGTCGCGACTGATCGATACTTACTTTCTGAGGCACTTTTAATGGAGTAGGTTAAGCCGCTGGCCACCGCTGTCAATACGAGTGCCACCACCGCCGTCGCCACCAAGATCTCGACTATGGTTTGACCAGCTTGTTTTTTTAAAGCTCGTTTTTTAAAGTCAAATCTTTTCATATCGCTATTCGTCGAAATCACCATCACTTATCTCTCCTCCTGGAGTCACACTAAAAGTATAGGTGTTGGTGTTGTTGGTAAGTGACACGTCACCAGCATTATTGACCCCACCATGTAAGACTTGAAACTCCATGTTCAGAGCTCCAACTACTGAGACCGAGGCTGGCAACAAATATAAAGCTTGTTCATGGCTACCATTTTCACATACAGCCAAGGAACGAATCTGGTTCGAACCCGCAGTAGCGGTGACAGCATAACTGAGTAATTTATCGCACACATCCGGTCGAACTCCACTTCTAGCACTAATCTGGGCACTTCTAAAATAGGTCTGGAGCTCCTTCGCCGCTCCTCGCAGGGCCTGCTTATCATTAAAAGTGATGAAAGCTGCGATTCCACCACCCACGATCAGCAACATGATAGTAACTGACACCAGTAACTCAATCAGCGTGAAACCTGCGGCAAAGTGTCGACGGAGTGGAGTAGAACGAGTGACCATACCTGTGACTCACCAGCTAGGGGTTACTTAAAGGGTAATTTTCAGCATCCGGTTCTAACTTAGCTTCCAATGTAAAGGTCACACCAGCTGCTGAGCTATATGTGTATTCGTAGGGAGCCTCGTTTTGCGGATCGGTGATACTGGTGGTACCTAGGTAGCCAGTTAAGTCAGTGATCATGTCATCAAAGTCGCTTGTGACCGGATAAGAACCACTATCAGTCCGGTAGAGGACTAAGGCCTGCCTGACGGTTTCTAGATCGGCTTTGCGCTTGCCATTGCGAGCACTCACATTGGCTCGGCTATAGCTGACGAGGGCGATGGTAGAAAGCAAGATAATAATGGTCGTGACCACCAGCAGCTCAATCATGGTAAATCCGGGTGAGCGGCAGACTTTAAGGGTTTTTTTCATACTTTAGTGTCTCATTACTGTAAGTTGGTGATACAGAAATATGAGGGGGTTGCGCCCCCAAAGCCACAGGCAGCATCACTGGAGTTGCCACCCGTTTCATCCTCCAAAAGCGCACAGGCGCAGTAATCAGCGGTGGTGCTCACACAGCTATAGTCAGCCCCAGTCTGGGGATCGGTCGGCAGGGTGCCACTGGGAATATAATCCGAGGTTGCCATCGCGGCACAGCTAGCTGCATAACCGGTATTTGTGGCGTTGTACTGTTCAAAGGCTGCTTGGACTGCCTTAAGATCACCTCGTCGTTTTGAGTCGCGACCACGTTTTTGGGCAGTTGAAAATGCCACCGTGCCCATGGCGATTAAAATCCCAATAATTGAGATCACCACCAGCAGTTCGAGCAGAGTGAAGCCAAATTTTCGCTTGGTTCGATTAAAGTTAAGCTTAATCATACCTTCATCATAACTAGTTTTTGTTAAATGTGCTAGTTAGATATAACGGAAACGGTCAACTGCGTAATCGGAGTGGCAGCGGAGAAAGTGCCCCTACTATCAGTTACCCGCAGACCGACCGTAAATTGACACTCTGCCTGACGACAAACATATTGATGATCCACCGTCTGCGTATTTTCAGAAAAAGTGTCTGACTGGCCATCTCCATACTCAATAGTGGTGGTGCCAGTTTTGGCTGAACCCATATCAACCACAAAACTGAAAGTAACCGGTTCACCCGCAGCCACAGTCAGGCTTCTTGTTTTAGGATCAAAAAAAGGTTCACTGCCAAATGAGAGCACGATCGGTCTCGAGATACAACTGCTGTAACAGCTCCGGGCACAGTCAGACACTCCCGGGATTTGATCTCCCATGCCCTGGGTGGACTCTGCTTGGCAACAACTAAATCCATATCCCTGACAGCTCGCCACCGGTCCTGATCCTACTGGAGTATTCGGCCGCTGGTTACTATATGAGACATCACTACCTTCCAAGATTAGCGACCGCTCTCGACCCCAGATAGTTAAGGTGATGCTGGAGAGCTGTTCATTCCACAGCAACCCACTCGATCCTGGCGCTTTAGTCAGTAAAGGTGGCAAGGTATCACTACTCACCACAATCGGGTCAAGCTGAAACTGTCGACAGACCAGCTCTAATTGATACTCTGTATCAGAGGTAAACTTCAGCTGAATCTTATCGATGACTTCCTGGGTCAAGTCGGTTTCACCCCGTTTCTGACACTCCCTGACATAGGGACTGATATTAACTGAGATATTCCTCATTTTGCTGACTGAGGTTCTCAAGTGGGACATACCCCAGATCAACATGACTTCCCTGACCACCAGAAGACCAATGCCACCTAACACACCCACAATGACAGCTGAGATCAGCAGGAATTTAATAATTCGCATACTACTAGAGTAACCCGATATACCACGAAAATAAACTATCACCCCATATAAGACTAAGACAGCAGCCCAAAATTAAGAAAGGCCCGAAGGGAATTGTTTGGCCAAAGCGTTTTTTACCCAGGGCAATCATAATCACTCCCGAGATCGCCCCCAAAACAAAAGACAAGAAAATACTCACCACCACCAGTGGCCAACCAGTTATTAGGGCCAGTGGAGCGACTAACTTGACATCACCAAAACCCATCCCCCGACCTTTGGTTATCATCCACAGCCCGCCAAAAAGTGCCACTGACAGTACCATGCCCATCACTGCTCGACCTAAGTCAGCCAGCTCCATGATGCCCGCAGTCACTAACACAATCCGGTATGCCACCGTCAGTACCAGTAGCATTCCGATGACCATATCGGGCAAAATCATGTAAAGAGCATCAGCAAAAAATAATATGATCAGCAGAATCCCAATTGCGAGCCAAAACAACGGTTGCAGCGTCTGAAAAGGCGCCCTAGTTAACTCAAAAAATAACGAACCACCCCAATACCACCAGACAAATAAAACCCCAGTCAACAACTCCACCACTGGATGTGAGATACTAATTTGACCTTTACAGTAACGACATTTTCCGCCCAGCCAGAGATAAGAGAGTAGGGGAACATTGTCGAACCAAGCAATTTGTTTCCGGCAGTGATCACACCGAGATCTGCCTGCTACCCAGGACTCTTCAATGACCGTTCGATAAATGACCACATTTAAAAAACTGCCAACAACGGCCCCCAGCACAAATAAAACTAGAGAAACCACAAGAAATGCCAAGAACATACTCGTTGAGTATAGTCATCTCTGGAAGCAAGCGCAATCTCAAAGCACAAAAAACCCCGCCGGAGCGGGGTTTTCAAGTTTCATAGAGACTGTCTTATGGTAGACAGATAAAGTTTAGATCTTCCTTGACTGTCGCAGCACCTGAGCCATTAGCACAGGTTACTGAGCCACCCGCGACTGGGTTATCTGGCGTTGAGCCGGATTCACAGTTATCCGCGGCTTCCTGTTTGAAGGCCAGGGAAGTGGGGATGAAGCAAGCGTACATAGTAGCGTTGGTAACACCTTCTTTGAAAAGCGAAATCGAGTATGCACCAGTTGAGCTGGTGTCTTGTGCCTCCAAGCGGTTAGTAAAACCGTCTTTGATCTCACCCGTCTCGGTTAAGTTATCCAACCATTGGAAATCGGCACCAGTGCCGCCACTGAATTCGTATTCTAGATCAGGCGTGGTAACTGTGGCCACAAAACCGGAGTCACTATCATTGTTCCAAGGATACGCCTCATGAATCGCATAGTAGCGATCCACAGCATTAATGAGCTGGGCTGCGTCAGACCGGGTTCGCGTATCACGACCTTTGTTAATTTGCTCAATTGGGTTAATAGAGGAGAGTACCGCCACAGCAAGGACACCAATGACTGCGATTACGACCAATAACTCAATCATGGTGAAACCAGCGGTCGACTGGCGAATGGTTTGAAAAGCAGAACGGAATCGTTTTAGATAAGTCATAGGCAGGTTGCTCTAACTTGATATATAAATAAGCCTACATACTTTGAAACCAAAGCGCAAGAGCGAGTTAAAATTGACTGGTCAAACTATAGATAGGCATGATAATTGCCACCACCATTAAACCTACCCCTAGTCCCAGCACGACCATGATCATTGGCTCCAAAGCGGTCGTCATGTTCTTGATCGAGTTCTCACTCTCGGACTGAAAGTACAGGGACAGCTTTAAGAGAACGTCGTCAAGTTTACCGGTTTCCTCTCCCACTGCCACCATTTGCGACAAAATCGGCGGAAACGTGGCGTACTTACTAATTGACTGGGAAAAGGTGACTCCTTTTTCCACCTGCTGGGTAGAGTCTTTAATCGCATCACCATAAATGCTGTTGTTTAAACCTTCAGCCACAATTTCTAGAGCTTGCAACAAAGAGATGCCAGCTCCTAATAATAACGATAGGGTTCGAGTAAACTCAGTTAATACCACTTTTTGCTTAACCGCTCCAAACACGGGCAACTTAAGCATCAACATATCCCAGGTTCTTCGTCCAGATTTGGTCTTGACCCAGCGTTTAAACAAGATTGAGCCCCCAAAGGCAGCTAAACCACCGACCCACCAGAATCGGGCCACCAGATTTGAGACATCGATCAGCAACTGAGTCGCAAATGGTAACTCAGCTCCAAAGTCTTTGTACATCTCAGTTAATTTGGGAATCACAAAGATCATCATCACCAAGGCCACCACAAACATGGCAATCACCACAATTGCTGGATAAATCAACGCCCCACGAGTTTTGGCTTTAAGATCCTTGTCTTTTTCCATGTTCTCAGCTAACCGTTCCAAAACCGTGTCTAGGACACCACCGGCCTCACCAGCTCTGACTAACTGTGTATACACTTTAGAGAAAATTTTTGGCTGCTTTTCCAGAGCAGCTGAGAAACTAGTACCTCCTTCAATCTCACGCAGCAAATCATTCACGAGCTTTGACATGGTGGGCTTACTTTGTTGGGCCAGAATAGTTAAGCCCTGGGTCAGGGGGAGACCAGCGGGGATCATGGTTGAGAGTTGCCGAGTGAACGTAACTACGTCATCAAACTTGACCCCAAACAGGATGTCCTGCAACGGATTACTGCCACCAGCATTCATGGGAATCACCGAGATAATCAGCAAACCTCGACCCCTCAGCACAGCGGCTGCCTGAACCGTCGTCTGGGCTTCGACCTTACCTTTCAAGGTTTCCCCGTGATCATTTTTAGCAGTGTAACGAAACAGTGGCATTAGACAGTTCCTGAGCTGTTAGCTCGGTCAAATTCATCAGGCCTAAAAGAGTAGGCACGAGCAGTCTCGGCAGTGATGGCCCCTCGCTGTACCAGCTGGGCCAGATTGGTTTCGATTAACATCATCCCACTATCGGCGGATGTCTGAAGTACGTTGTCAATTTGATGGGTTTTTCCCTCTCGGATCAAGTTGCGAATAGCTGAGGTCGCCACCATTATTTCAAAGGCGGCGATTCGGCCATGCTGAGCCATGGGAATCAATCTCTGCGAGATAACTACTTGTAAAGCACTTGCCAGCTGTTGGCGAACCTGGGACTGCTGATGGGCCGGGAACACATCAATAATCCGGTCAATTGTCTGGGCGGCAGTGGCAGTGTGTAAAGTCGCTAACACCAAATGTCCGGTCTCAGCCGTGGTGATCGCGGCCGCGATCGTTTCCAAATCTCGCATCTCTCCGACCAGTACGACGTCAGGATCTTCCCGCAAAGCACTCCTCAGCGCAATTTCCCATCCATGAGTATCATGGTTTACTTCTCGCTGAGAAATAATGCTTTTCTTAGGGGTGTACACAAACTCAATCGGGTCTTCAATGGTTAAGATATGATCAGCTCGGCTGGTATTAATTTCATCAATCATAGCTGCCAAGGTCGTCGATTTGCCCTCTCCGGTGGGACCCGTCACTAGGACCAGACCTTGTTTGTACTTAGTGAAGTCGTGAAAAATGGCTGGCAACTGCAACTCATCCACCGACTTTATTTTGGCAGGGATCAGCCGCAGAGCCGCGGCTAAGTGATCTTTTTGGTTGTAGACGTTGGTTCTAAATCGACCTTTGTCTTGAAATTGATAGCCAAAATCCAGCTCTTTATTGACAGCTACATAGTCACGCTGTTCTTGGTTCATCAGCGGCAAGATCAGAGCCTCCGCCATTTCCGGTGTGAGTAGGGGAGAGCCATCAATGGGTTTAAGCTCACCATCAACCCGCAAGGTCGGTTGGCAACCAGTGATGATGTGAATATCAGAGCCATTTTGATCGATGAGTAAATTGAGAATATCGTGAATGTTCATACTTGGGCCACCCGTAGTACTTCTTCAATGGTAGTTATTCCCTCTAGGGCTTTCAAGTAGCCATCTTGCTTCATCAGTAACATGCCGTCTTTGAGAGCGACTTTTTCAATCTCGGCTGCACTCTTTCGCTCAAAAATTAAGTGACTCATCTCTTCAGTAATTTTCATGACTTCAAAAATACCAATTCGGCCTTTGTACTCTGGTTCTGTCTGAGGTCGATCAGGCTTGGTACGGAAGAGGGTCATGACATTAGGATCTTTAGCGTGTTGCTTACACCAGAGTTCATACTTATCTCCCAGAACCGTTTTGATGTCATCAATCACGGCTTTGTCAGGGGTGTACTCCTCTTTATAATCTTGGTGTAAACACCGAACAATTCGCTGTGCCATAGTTAGTGTCATTGAAGAAGCCAACAAAAATGGCTCCGCACCCATGTCCAGTAACCGAGGCAAAGCTCCAGCCGCTGAAGAAGTATGCAAAGTAGAGAAGACTAAGTGACCAGTCAATGCCGCCTGAATCGCCAACTCCACCGTTTCCGTATCCCGAATTTCTCCCACCATGATGACGTTAGGGTCTTGACGCAAGAAAGATCTCAAGCCGGAGGAAAAATCGAGACCGGCTTGAGGATTAATCTGCACTTGGTTAATACCGGGCATTTCGTACTCAACTGGATCTTCCAAGGTCACAATATTGACCTTGGGAGTGTTGATCATGTGCAAGACGGAGTAGAGGGTGGTAGTTTTTCCTGAACCGGTGGGTCCAGTCACTAAGATAATGCCGTGAGGTACCCTGATACCATCCTCTACATTCCGCAGAGCAAAACCCCGTAATCCGAGTTCAGGTAAAGTGGGTACGTCAGCATTTTTCTTGAGTAACCGCATCACCACTTTCTCACCATTGATCGTGGGCAGAGTTGAGACACGCAAATCTACCTCTAAACCATCATTATTGAAGGTAAAGCGGCCATCTTGAGGCACTCGTTTCTCATCAAGCTTGAGCTCCGATAAAATCTTAATTCTAGAAACAGTGGCTTCGTGAACTGATTTGGGGAGGATCAATTTTTCGGTCAGGATGCCATCTATCCGGTACCGAACCCGAGTTCGATCAAGCTGAGGTTCTATATGCACATCTGAAGCCCGAGCTTTCATAGCAAAGGTCAGAATTGTCTCGACGATTTTGGTGATCGGAGCTTGACGCACCACTTCACCCGATAAGTTTGATAAATCTTGCTGCTGTTTTTTCTGGTCTGAAACCTGGGTAGTTTCTTCCAAAGCCTGAGTGACTTCACTCGACAAACTTTGGGCATAGCGCTCAGCAATAGTCCGCTCCAACTCAGTTGGCATGGCGTAATGCACAACTAAACGCAGTCCGGTTTTTTGTTCGGCAAAATCAATGGCAGGCAAGTCCAGTGGCTGCTTCATCACCACTGATAGCGTTCGGGCTTGTTCTTCATAGGCAAACGGCAACATCCCGTATCGACGAGCCACGCTCTCCGGCAAAGCATTCAGAGCCTCCGGGGAGATACCAATCTCACCAATCTTGATGAACGGCACGCCAAAGACTTCGGCCTTGGCTCGACTGAGCAGCTCTTCTGAAACTGGCTTTCGCTCCTCAATTAGTTGATCAATCGGCTTGCCCGTCTGGATCTGTTCAACCAGCAACTGGTCAGCGTGATCTTGAGTAAGTGACTTATTTTTGACTAAGATATCCAAAATAGCTGGAGGACGGGCGCTGTTGTAGGTGGTACTTGGTGGAGGAGTTATGGCAGCGGCTGGAGCAGCTGTAGAAACTGGAGTTGCGGATGGGAGGGATATCTGTGGAGCTTCAGGCACCGCAACCACAGGGGCAGAGGCCACAGAGGCAGCGTTTCCACTAGTAGCAGAAACACCTGGGGTAACAGGAGCAGGTGAGTCGGTCATAACCTGTATATAATAGTGACATATTTCTAGCCATGAGGAAAGGTGTAAGCACCAGTTATGTCAAGTGAATTAGCAGTAGTCCTTCAAGTCAAACCCTCCCAGGCTAAAGCAGCCGTGGAACAATTACTCCAAGAGCAGTATCACTGGACCGATGGCCTTGAACACGCTGATATCCATCAACTCAATGAACCTGAGGAGACACTCAAGATTGAGGATGTCCGCCAATTCCTAAACCGCAGCGGCTATGCGCCATATCAAGGGGAGTGGCAGTACTATCTGATGTATGGAGTCGATACGGCTTCCATTCCTGCTCAAAACGCACTGCTGAAAGTACTTGAGGAGCCGCCCAGTCAGACAAGACTCATCTTGACCGCAACTCAAGCAGATAGGTTGCTTCCCACCATTCGCTCCCGGGTACAGCTGGTGTCACTCACCCAGCAGCCTGACTCGGAAAATTTGGACACACCCAACAGTGAGCCTGCCGTTGATTTCGCCGCCCAGTATCATCTGATTCAGAACAGTGGCTGGGCTGAGTTAATTACTTCCGCGGAAAAGTATCAGGATCGCAAAGCGGCTCAGGATTTTATTCAGGGGTTGCTGCATCACCTTCATCAGCACATGGTTTCTCAGCCCCAACGTGTTCTGACCCAAACGCAGTTACTGACTCACCAGCAAATTCTCACAGAGACATTGAAGTTACTAGAAAAAAACACCAATGTCAGGCTGACCGTTGAGGCTTGCTTTTTTAGCTTAAAAGATGCTCAAACATACCCACAATCCCCAAAAGCCTCCTAAAACTACCGATTTTGAGGCCTTTGAGAGCCTCCTACAGATTCAGTGCTTTGAAACTGCCACCCAAGTGTGATATAACGATGATCTCACTATGGCAAATTCCCATTATCAAGCTGCTGAAATTAAAGTTCTTGAAGGACTGGAACCGGTTCGAAAACGACCGGGCATGTACATTGGCTCCACTGATGGGCGGGGACTTCACCACTTAGCCAAAGAGATTTTAGATAATGCCGTCGACGAAGCGATTGCTGGCTACGGCAAGACCATTCAACTATTCATCTCCGACGTGACTGAGGCTGAAAGAAAACTCATTGGCGATATTCCCAGTGGTGATCAAGCCTTAACGGTGGTTGATAACGGTCGAGGTATCCCCGTTGATATGCATGAATCGGGTGTCTCAGCCTTGCAAGTGGTGATGACAAAGCTGCATGCCGGCGGAAAATTTGAAGAAACTGCCTACCAAGCCTCTGGAGGCTTGCATGGTGTGGGCGCAGCCGCCGTTAACGCCTTGTCTGCCTTGATGCAGGTAGTGGTGAAACGCGAAAAAAAATACTACTACCAGGCCTATAATCAGGGCAACCCCATTGCTGTCGTAAGAGAGATAAAGCAATCAGAGGTAGTCAATCTATTTCCAGAACAATCAAAACGTTTATTAGAGTATCAAAATGGCACGTTAGTATACTTCACGCCTGACGCCACCATTTTTAATGCCACCACCACTTTCAGTCACAAAACTTTAGTTGAAGTGGTTAAAGACCGGGCATACTTGATGGCGGGTCTGTATTTTCAGTTCATTGATTTAATCAATCAGAAACAACAGCATTATTACTTTGAAGGTGGTATTCGGTCACTAGTTGAGCATCTCAACATGACCAAGAAACCCCTCCATGATGTTTTCTACACCACGAACACCTGGGTTGACGAACAAAACGGTAAAAAGATTGGCGTCGAGATTGCCCTTCAATACAACGATACTTACAACGAACGTTTAGAAGGATATGTCAACGTTATTCGGACTCCAGATGGCGGAACCCACATCAATGGTTTTCGGATGGGCTTAGGCAAGGTCTTAAGGGACTATGCGGAGAAAAACGGCTTACTCAAAGAAAAAGAAGCTTTCGTGGCTGATGACTTACGAGAAGGCTTAACTGCGGTGGTATTTGTTAAAATGCCATCAAATGATCTCCAGTTTGAGTCGCAAACGAAAAGCAAGCTCAACAACTCCGAGGCCCAATCTGCCGTATATCAAGTTTTCAAAGATGGATTTGAAACCTTTCTCGAGGAAAATCCCCGAGCTGGCCGGGCAATTGTAGAAAAAATCATGTTAGCGGCTCGAGCCCGTTTAGCCGCGCGCGCTGCCAAAGACGCCGTCATTCGCAAAGGCGCACTTGAGGGCACGTCACTACCAGGCAAACTGGCTGACTGTCAAAGCAAGGATCCAGCGGAATCCGAAATTTACATCGTTGAGGGTGATTCCGCCGGTGGCAGTGCCAAGCAGGGGAGAGACCGTAAATTCCAGGCCATTTTCCCGCTTCGCGGAAAAATTTTAAACACAGAACGCGCTCGTCTCGATAAAATTATTGCTTTTGAAGAGCTCAAAAACTTAGTGATTGCCATGGGTTCAGGCATTGGCGACACTTTTAACGCCAATAAACTTCGCTACCACCGAATCATCTTGATGAATGATGCTGACGTTGATGGTGAACACATCACTACTCTTGGTTTAACTTTTTTCTTTCGACACATTCCTCAAATTGTGGAACAAGGCTATCTCTACATTGCCATGCCGCCTCTTTTTAAAGTCACTGCCAACAAAAAAGACCAGTACGCATACTCTGACGACGAACGGAATGCGCTGGTCAGTAAAATAAAAACTGATTCACCCAAAGCCGTAATTGGCATCCAACGCTACAAAGGTCTGGGTGAGATGAACCCAGAACAGCTGTGGGAAACCACAATGGATCCGAAGTCCAGAATCTTAAAGCGAGTGACGATTGCTGATGCCAGTGAGGCGGATGCAACGTTCACCATGTTGATGGGGGACGAGGTTGCGCCCCGCAAAAAATTTATTCAGAGCCATGCCCAATTAGCAGAGTTAGACGTATAGAAATAGCAAGTAAAGGAGTCTATGCCAGATCAAACAATTCACATTTTAGTTGAGATTCCCGCCGGCTCAAATGTAAAATATGAGCAAGATGAGTCAAACGGCCGGATCTATGTTGACCGTTTCGTTCCCACCGCCATGTTCTATCCTGAAAACTACGGGGCTATTGAAGGTGCTAAGGGCAAAGATGGTGACCTCCTCGATGCGCTGCTGTTAACCTCTCAACCAATCATGCCTGGTATGTGGATGAAAGCTCGAGTGATTGGCATGTTAGAGATGGAAGACGAAGAGGGAATTGATCACAAACTCATTTGCGTACCCGAAAAAACCAAACAGGATATAGTGTGTGGCTCCTGGCAAGATCTGAGTGACGTCCCTCAATATCGTCTTGATAAGATCAAACATTTTTTTGAGCATTATAAAGACTTAGAAAAAGACAAATGGGTCAAAATTAATGCCTTCGTCGGCAAAGCTGACGCCGCTAAAGAACTCGAGGAAGCTCAAGCAAAACTCGCCTAAAAAGGGCTGCCTTTTATGATCGAAGACAACGATACACCACTAGCCGACTCTGAACTTGAGGATACCAATGGTCCTGACCAGCCAGAAGTACTGCCTACCACTGAGAGTTCCAATAGTTCCTTAATTGGGACCTATGAAGAGACTCGGTTTGGCAAACTCAAGTACATCTCCATTAAAAGCGAGATGGAGCGATCTTATCTTGACTATGCCATGAGTGTGATTGTCTCTCGAGCCCTGCCTGATGTTCGTGATGGACTGAAGCCGGTTCACCGACGGATTTTATACGCGATGTATCGGAGTGGCACCCACCATACCAGTGCCTATAAAAAGTCTGCCACCACGGTAGGAAATGTACTGGGCAAGTATCACCCTCACGGTGATGCACCTGTGTACATGGCCATGGTCAGGTTGGCTCAAGACTTTAGCATGCGCTATCCCTTGATCGATGGTCAAGGAAACTTTGGCTCGGTAGATGGTGATAGTCCAGCCGCTATGCGGTACACCGAAGCTCGATTAGCCAAAATTACTCAAGAATTACTGTTAGATATCGATAAGAAAACCGTGCCGTTCATGGACAACTTCGACGGTTCCACCCAAGAACCAACGGTTCTTCCAGGTAAATTACCTAACTTACTCCTCATGGGCTCGGAAGGTATCGCTGTGGGTATGGCGACTAAAATCCCGCCCCACAACTTAACTGAAGTTTGCCATGCCATCACCACCATGGTCAAAAGCGGAACCTCAACAGTTCCCGTATCAAAATCTGAGACCGGTGAGGAGATTAAAGCCGAGAAAAGCCCGACACCACCGGCCGTTGACACTGAATCAGCTACCATTGACCCCAGCTTAACGGTGATGATCGATCAATATCTGGCCACCGACCCCAAGGTTTTGGCGGGCACGTTCCAGAGTGATATTACCTTTGAAGACATCATGGATCACATTCAAGGACCGGATTTTCCCACAGGCGGCATCATGTATGATCTCAAAGCTATCCGCGAAGGCTACGCCACGGGCAAAGGAAAAGTGGTGGTCCGCGCCAAAACCAGCATTGAAGAAACCAAAAAAGGTGGCTTTCAAATCATTGTGACTGAGCTGCCATATCAGGTAAACAAAGCTCGCCTGCTGATGAAGATTGCCGACTTGGTTCGCGATAAGAAAATTGTGGGCATCCGCGACTTAAACGACGACTCCGACCGCACCGGGATGCAGATCACCATTGATCTCAAGCGGGACGCTCGACCAAAAGTGGTGTTAAACAAGCTGTTCAAGTACACCGAGCTTCAAAACAGCTTCGCCATGAACATGGTAGCTCTATCAAGTGAGGGCACGCCTCAGTTGATGAACATCAAGCAAATTTTGAAAGAGTATGTTGGCCATCGTCAGTTAGTCATCGTCAAACGCACTCAATTTGAACTCTCCGAGGCCCGCGACCGCGCCCATATCTTAGAAGGATTATTAATTGCCCTGAATAACTTGGATGATGTGATCGAGACCATTCGCCGGTCGGCCGATACTGACACTGCTCGAACAGCGTTAATGACTAAGTTTGGACTATCAGAAATTCAGGCAACAGCTATTTTAGAAATGCAGCTCAAACGCCTTGCAGCTCTGGAACGACAAAAAATTGAGGACGAGTACAAAGAAATTAAACACCAAATCAACACATTAATTACCTTACTCAGTGATCCGCAAAACATTTTAAATGTGATTTGTGCAGATACTGACGAGTTAATTGCCCTGTATGGTGATGATCGCCGCACCAAGCTAATCAAAGGCAAAGCCGGTGAGTTTTCCGAAGAAGATCTGGTAGCCAACGAGGCCGTGGTAATTACCTTGACTGAAACTGGCTACATCAAACGCTTAAGTCCCAGTGCCTTCAGATCTCAAGCTCGAGGTGGAAAAGGCTCCACTGGCATGAAAATGAGAGAAGAAGATGTGGTCAAGTCCTTAATGACCGCAGAAACGCATGATCATTTGCTCTTGTTCACCAATCAAGGTCGGGTGTTCAAGCTCCGGGCTTTTGAAGTCCCCGATACCAGTCGCCAAGCTAAAGGCACAGCCATTGTCAACCTCCTCAACTTGAAAGCAGAAGAGAATGTCCAAGCCATGCTGACCCTGAATGAGGCCGAGGACAAAGAAAAGTACATTACTCTGGCAACTCGCAAAGGCTTGGTCAAGAAAACAGCGGTCAAACTCTACGAAAATATTCGTCAAAACGGCATCGTGGCTATCACCCTCAATACCGGCGACGAATTGGTCTGGGGTAAGCTGACGGGTGGCACCGATCACGTGATGTTAATCACTCACGAAGGCAAGTCGATTCGCTTTACTGAAGAGGAAGTCAAAGACTCTAACCGAGACACCAAAGGTGTCAAGGGTATTACCTTGAGGAGTGGTGATTTTGTGGTTGGCGTTGAAGCCTTCAATAAAGATGTCGAAACCTTAAATGATAAAAAGAAAAGCACCTTTGAGCAACTTCTAGTTGTAACCGAAAATGGCATGGGGAAACGCACGGAGCTGACGGAGTATCCGCTGCAAAAACGATCGGGCATGGGCGTCAAAGTTTCTGATATTACCAAACGCACCGGTAATATCGCCACCGCTCGCATGGTCACCCATGATCATGATGAGATGGTCATCACTACCTCTGACGGTCAAACGATTAAACTTCCCATCACCAAGAGCTCAATTCCGGTGTTGACTCGACCAACTCAAGGGGTGATTCTGATGAGATTGAAATCAGGGAATAAAGTTGCCGCGGTAGCGCTCACCTATAAGGGGGGAGAAGAGAATCCCATCTCAGTCATTGATGCTGCTGGAGAGTAAATTTCTCACTTAGTACTTTTTTATTCGGTCAAACGTTTGTTTTGACAGCTGGACAAGATCCTGCAATCTACCTAGGACTTCCACGGCCTGGGTGTGAGTCTGGTAATAGTCCAAAGCCTGGTAGTTGTAGTAGCTGCCGTCTGGGTTGGGGGGCGTGGCTTTAAACAAAGCCCCAGCCAACAAATCAAACTTCAGGTCATGAAATTCCTGCTTGAGGAATTGTTCAGGAGAATGAACAATTTTTGAGATGAGTTGCTCGAAATATACCTGAATCTTTGCTTGATTTCTAATGAGATCTTGATCGGTAATACCATTATTTGCCGCGTCTATCTGGAAACTCACTACCTCCAAAATTTTGCTTCTCACCATCTCGGCGGCCGTTTCACGATAACGCAGAGCCGTCTGGGTTTGTCTTTCGGCTAACAAGTACTCAGGTTTGATCACTCGGTCACTCCCGTAGCCTCGGAAACCATTTTGAGACCAAGTCCTAACCTTTGACATATCACCGTCAAAAAGCCGTCGCTGCAGCTGGACCATAAACTCCTCTGAAGTTCGGCCATTGCCGTCGGGCTTAAAATGGAAAAAGTCGAGTAAAAAGGCTAGGCTCACGCTGATACAGTAGTGCTGATGAGAAGTCTCTGGTGTCAGATCTTGTCCCTTGGACTCATATACATAGCCATGAACCTCATGGAAGTACTTATCTGCAAGTGCTGGTAAGATACCCTTCGGCACTCCCAGCATGCTGAGGTGAGCCGGGTCAACATCACGAATCATCTCGATCTCGTTTTGTCTCAATTCTTTACCAGCAAAACCCGTTGCGGGTTCAAAATATGTCGAGCTAGGGTTTGTGGAAATGAGTGAGTGTCTCAGGTCTTGATTCTCAAACCACTCCTTAAAACTCAGGGGGTGCTCCAAGTCAGTTCCAATATCATAAGATGCCAGTACGTGATAGAGATCAGAGCCTCCATCCGAAGCTGTTTCTCGAATATGAGCTTGATACATTTCAAAAAACCACTCAGCAGGGGGGGGAGTGATCCCATCGACCCTCGGCAATATCATGCCGGTTTTTGTTGGTAGCCGTCATTAAGATCAAATCTCTGATCCTGAGGGAGTCATCGGAGCCCAGCGCTCGCAAATGTTCTGATATTTCTGTGTGTTGGGACTGACGGATCTCCAGAATTCGCTTGGTTTGATCTTCTGCCATATGCAGTAGTTATACGGCCAGCTTTGAGTTTTTGGCAAGCCTGAGCTTTGACATTTATAATCAATTGAGAAGAGGAGAGTGGACCGGAGGGGACTCGAACCCCTGGCCTCCTGCATGCCATGCAGGCGCTCTAGCCAACTGAGCTACCGGCCCGACTTGAGATTACTACTGATGAAATCAAGACGGAAACAGTTTTCAATTGTATCATTTTGTAGCAAAATTGCAGCTATCTGCAGTTTCTCAAACTGAGTTATTATATATAATCTGATTCAGTGAACTCCAACCAACTATATCAACCGCTACTAAAAATAACTTAGCTGGCTTAAGTATTTTTCTGATTTGCTACATATTTAGTGCGTAGAATTACTAAAAGTAACCCGATTTTTGCTGAACCATGTTTCATCAATGAATCAAATCGACTAGCTCATCACCAAAAAATATACAAGAGAGTAGGGTAGTTCTGCACTGCCAGAAGTGATAAAGCCGCTTAAGTAACTGTCAGTGACTGTATCTGGGGTGTGTCTCAATGGTCAGAGTTTTACTGGCAACTGAATCCACAACCCTGCAGTTTGCTCGTGAGTAAAAACCGATCGGTAACTCTAAGGTGACTCAGGAGATAGAGCTACATATTTTCTAACGACCTACTCAAGATTTAAGAAAAAATGCTCCAACTGTACTAACAGGAGTGTTTGAGTTCAATTCTCGGCCTACACCCCCTCAAATCAGCGAGAATGAAGCCTAAAAATAGCCGTATAAAAGGATTGATATATCAATCCCTTACTCGAGTAACTATATTTAGCAGTCTAACTCATAGACTGCTAAATTAGCAATCAGTCTTAATCAGCTTAATTGATAGGCTTTGATTTATAAGTATATATACCAAGTCATACTCCTTAAGTCACTTAAGTCCTAGAGTTTAGAGTGGAACTCATCATACATTTTCTTTAGCTGGGGCCGAGTTACATGTGTGTAAATCTGGGTCGTCGCGATGCTTTTATGACCTAACATTTCTTGGACATCTCGCAGGCCCGCGCCATTGGATAATAGGTCTGTAGCAAAACTATGTCGCAAGCCGTGGGGACTCAGCTTGATCGAAACTTTGGCTTGACGACTGTAGTGGTCGACAGTCCTTTGCACACTGCGAGTCGTTAGTCGCATGTTCTCACCGTCACTTAAAATATCTAGCTCCGGCCGCGATAAACGGATGAAAACCGGCCGCCAGTTATCTTCGCGACTATTGAGCCACCGCTGCAACCACTGCGTCGCACGCTCGCTTAGAAAGACTACCCGCGGCCGACGACCTTTTCCAATGACGCCAAACTCACGTCGGTCTAAGTCAATTTGATCACGGTTCAAGTTCACAAGCTCACTCACACGCAGCCCCGTTGAGAACAGGACTTCTAACATTGCTTTGTCACGCAACCCCGTTTTGGCTGACAAACGGGGTTGGGCGAGCAGCCTCTCTATTTGCGCAATTGGTAGGAATTTCATTGATCTAGACTCACCTTTTGGTACGTCTATTTTTTCAGGATGCAACACAGCAACGTCGTTTTTAACCAACCATTTCAGCCACGAACGGAGAGCGATGATGTGATAACTTTGCGTTCTTTTTGACAAGGTTCTTTCTTGAATATCAATGTAACGAGCCAAAAACAATCGATAATTACGGACAGCATCCTGATCAATTTGACTCACCTCGCTCATCCCTTGCAGTTGGCACCAGCCAATAAATCGTCGTAAGTAGTGACTATAGTTGCGAATAGTCAGCTTGCTGACGTTACGCTCAATCTCCAAATGTTCTAAAAATTTGATGAAGTTTGGTTCAAGTTCAGTTGGAAGGGGCATGGCAGAGTAGAGAGCTTACTAAATTGTGCGACTCTTTCCATAGACTAGAGTAATCAATCTGGGATATCAAGGGTGAATCAGGTCATGCCAGCGATGGAGAAGAGTAGAATACTATAGGACTTTAGCATTGCAATGAGATTGATGCCAAGTACATGACCAGAGGTGGACTACCGGTGCAGCCGTCTTTTTTAGGTAGAATTACTCCTGTCAGGGCTTCAGAACAGGAGAGAAAGCTACATAAAAACGGTCTCTTACGCCAAAAATCGTTTTTTATGATGGCTCATATAGCTCTTCCCTACTTGTTACCAAGATATTCGCGCATCAACAACCAGAACTAGCTAAGTGGCTTAGCTACTTTAAGCGCTGCCACTCAGACTTTAATGACAATCTCAAAACACTGTGGATTATTAAGTCAGCTAAGATTTGTTTTTAAAAACTTTCCATTCAAACACGTAGAGCATAGTTTTTCCTAGCTAATACCGGGCTGATGACCAGACCAAACCTGGTCTGAATCCTAGAACAGTTCTAAACACCACCATCTGTACCAAGTGATACTAGTGTCAAAAAAAACACCTGGCCCGGATGATTTCATCAAATTAATTAATAGTTACTCATTACATTTAAATATAATTGATAGGTAGATATTATGTATTTCACACCTTTTATACAGGTAATCCATAGCCTCAAAAACGGCTTTTTATTTTTTTTCCATACATCCATACCTTTAATTAAAACGCGTCTATCTTCAACGCCAACTGACAGCAGGTTTGTGCGGAAATAGTACCAGATGTGCACATCTGGTAGAAATCAAATAATAAATCATTTTAATTCCTGGAACATAGCCGGTCAGGGGAAAGGCTAGACTATCTTGGGAATGGCATTTCTGAGTACAGATGAAAGGAAAGATAGTAAGTACAACAATCCATAATCAGAACCAGCTACTTGACTATGTTTTGAATTGATGTCGCAAAAGTATTATTGTGCGACGTTAGTTAAGACATAAAACCCAGTGCTCTGCAAGGGAAGAGCTCACGTTTTTTGAGTACTCGTCACTGAACACTACGTCTGTACTTTGATGCTGGTGGATACCTCACTCAAGTTATTTGCTACCCAAATTGGAACCTACCAAATTGACCTCTCTCGGTCTCTTTTCAGAATCACTACTAGAACTAAGTGTACATCTCCAGATGTGTATTCGGGTTATTTATGTTCCATGCCACAACTCTACCCCGAGTAAGAGTCCGATAATTCTTGCATGTTGATTTGTTTTCACGCACTATACTTCACACTCATTGACCAGTCTTGGCTTGATGGTTGGACCAGTGATCGTAAGCATGCCGTTAAAGTCCTATAACTATCAAAGTTATCCACAGTTCTCTATCTATATCAAACTATATCATTTTACTTGCTCTACTCTGGTTTGCTTCCCTATTTTGTTGCCCTCACTTCTCTATTTCATGCATCTGTTTAACCAATCAATTTATGGCTAAAAGCTGGCATATGTCTGGATATCTACCTAACTTGCCAGGCTTAAACCAAGTATTACCTAAAACCAGGAGTTTTTGAGTTGCTCTCCCCTTTTCCTGCATTATTCCCGCAAAATCAAAAGTGGAGTTTAGGGCAGAATTATTTAAGGGGAAACAGAATGATGAACACTATAGCCATAAAGCCGGCCACTAGTGAATACTCAGTAATCGTCTTAGAAAACAACCTCCCCCGGAGGAAGTTATGTAAAATTCCCAAGCCGATATAGAGAAAAGTCATTATCAACAAGGCACTATTCCAGACTGACAGCGGGTAAAACGAAAGTACTAAACCGAGCTCCATGATTAATAGGGTCAGCAAGCTCGTCAAACCCAGAATTTCCCGGCGAATTACCTTCTCCAGGCCAATCGACCATAGAGACGTCAGTATTAAGGGAAAATGCACTAAGCCAATGGCTATGAAAATCAGGAAGAACGGCCATCTTAACGAAAAAATCGTGTTGGTAAATAGGAGTGACGTTAACAGGGTAAACAGCAAACCAATGGCGTGAGCAGCATGGAGTAACTGAATTGTTCGCTCTTTAGCTACTGAAAAAATATTTGACGTCAAGAATAGTCCGTACATTCCTAATCCGAACAAGGCTAACACAAACACCTTGGTTACCAGATTTGAGGGCAGTAGAAAATAGAACAAGCTGACTGCCACTGCATATAAAGGCGGAAACGGGACGATTGTGAGCCACTCCAACTTTTGGAGGTCATCGGCCAAGGCCCAGGCAGAGACGAGGTAAGAAATCACTCCAAACAGCCCCACGGCCAGGTATCTAAAATCCAGGGGCACGTTTTCTACGATGAACAGTCCGATGCTCAGTAAAGCAGCTGCAATCACAAATTTCTCACGACGACGCATAGGCATCCCTGCTGACTAAGCCTTCGACTGCGGCAAAGACATCTTCAACATCTTCATTCTCTTGCAGTCGCTCTATCAATTCCTCTAGAAGAGGAATTACAGTATCATCGTCAACTGGGATTGGCATCACCGTCTCATACTCTTCGCCGACGCGTTTAAATAAGTACATGGCCGAGCCAGGACCGCCGAGCGTTCCTCCACCTCGGGACATAATAAATTTTATTTCCGCACTGGTGCGATTGGGATTATCCGTATGAGCCACCACCAGCATGCCTACGCCACCGGGTCCAAAACCTTCATAGACAATTTCGTTAATCACGCCAGTCGCAGACTTACCCAGTCCGGTGTCGATGGCTTTCTGAATCTTGGCATTGGGCATATTAGACTGCCGGGCTTTATCAAGAAGCACTCTAAGAGAAGCGTTGCTTTTGGGATCCCCAGATTTACCTTCCCTGACTGCAATCCGAATCTGTTTGGCGAGTCGATTGAAGATACTAGCTCGCTGGCTGTCCACCGCACCTTTGCGGTTTTTGATATTGTTCCATTTACTATGACCAGACATATAGTGTATGTTTAATGCGGTTATCATTGTATCGTCTCAGGGTGAGGTTGACAATTGATGGTTAGCCATATATCCTTCTGCGTTAATGATGAATATACAAACTGCCCTACATCAAGCAATCGCCGCTGCCAAACAACAAAATTGGGCAGCTGCCGTTGAGCACAATCAAACCATTCTCGAACTCAGTCAAACTGACCTCGGCGCTTTAAACCGAATTGGCGTGGCGTATCTTCAGTTAGGTGAGACTAAAAAAGCTCAAGACTCATTCAACGCCGTCTTAGCCATCGATAAATCTAATGTCATCGCCAAGAAAAATTTATCCAAATCAAAAAATCATCAGCTACCCATATCTCCTACTTTTTGCGACCAAGACTTTATTGAGGAGCCGGGAAAAACCAAAACCGTTGAACTGCATCGGTTAGCCGGTAAAAATATTCTGGATGGTTTAGCAATTGGCCAAGCCTGTGAACTCAAGCCTAAAAGCCGGTATATCTCTATTGAGAGCTCTGGTGTCTACATCGGGGCTTTGCCAGAAGACATTTCTTTTCGCTTAGCCAAACTGGTAGAGACAGGAAATAAGTATACTGCTTGCGTACGCTCATTCTCGGGTAATCACTGTAGCGTCTACTTGAAGGAGGCTTTCAGAGCTCCAGTAAATCAGGATATCTACTCATTCCCACCCACTAAAAATACGATTGCTGCCATCAATGAAGTGGATGAACATTTACTTTTTGATGATGAAGCCACCAGCCGCGTGGTGCCAGATGCCGATGCTGAAACAGAGAAACCCCTTGATGACTTTGATCGCGAGCGGGATCGCGAAGATATTTAACGTTCCCTTATTTTTTAGCGAAGTTGACTAACATCTTGTCCCAGAGAGATGACAATTTTGGCTCGATAGGTACTGGTCATTTCCCTATTTGGTTGCATCGTTATCACCAGCGGGAACAAATCTGCCAATCTTTTGGCCTGCAACTCACACACCGCATCATCAGGATTGTAGCTAATAATCGTTTGGGGTTCGTTGGTGGCGGTATCAGTGATTCTGACCACGGTGTACCCTGTTTGTTCCAAAATGGCGCTCATCTCACGGGCTAAACCTCCTTTGGAGGTGGTGTTGACGACTGCAACCGAACACTCATTTTCTGGATGCTTGACGGCACGTTTAGCTCGGTATGACTCCCATTCTGACAAGGATGAGGTGGTAGTGTGGGTCAGATTATCTGATGGCAATTTGGCTGCAAATAAGAGTAGTCGTAAGACTTGCAGCTGCTCCATAGAACTTTCAATGCCACTACCCGGATATACACTGAGTGCTTTCATTACCTCAGTTTGAGTCCGCGGTAGCTCAGCTCCAGGCACTGCCACAACGCCATCGACTAACTGTCCAGTGACATAACTAAAAGCCCCACGCGCAAACACCGAGCCTTTTTCTTCCAAAGCCAGCAGCGGATACACGGATCGTAAAGGATACTCACCGAAGCCACCAATGACTGACACCAGCTCCTGATTTTGCAGCGTGATTAACGACAGTGAGTGGTCAGCTGATCGAAAATGTGCAACTACGATTTCATTTTTTTGTAGGTCATTTTTTGAAGATACGAACACAATATTAGTATTTTGATCTAAAGGCAGTAGTTGGGGTAATAAAAACCGAAACGCCACAAAGCCCACCCCGCCTAAGACCGCTAGCAAACCCAAAATTCTGAGTGGCCACTTGAACAGCCTAGCTATGAAACCGCTTGAGTTTGTTGAGCCGCTTGCACGAGAAGAGCGCTGAGGTTTCTTAACTCGGCGTTTTGATCGATGAGTTGACGTACGGGGCAGTCGGAAGTCTTTCATGAACTTACAAAGTAATATATTCCCTGATTTGTTTTGATAACTGTATCATCATCCGAATATTGTGAATGCTAGCCAGTCGATAGTAACTTAGCTCCTGAGTCTTATATAAGTGATGCAAGTAGGCCCGGGTGTACCCATTGGTACAAGTGTAACAATCACAGCCTGTCTGAATGACTTGATTGTCATTTTTAAAATCACTTCGACCAATTGGCAACCGGCCTTTAGCAAACTCTGATTTAAAGTATATGCGATTCTGAGTCACTTCGCAGCTACCATGATACAAAGCTCCATTTCTGGCTAAACGCGTGGGCGCCACACAGTCAAACATATCAAAACCCGCCAATGTGGCATCGATAATATCCTGTGGATCCCGACCAAGACCCATGGCATATCGCGGCTTTTCTGCCGGCAGCAACTGCTCAATCCACTCCATGACTTGCTTCGTTCCGGTCATGTTGTAACCAATCGTCTCGCCCCCCACCGCCACTCCATCAAAAGGCAGCTCTGAGATAAACCGAGCAGACTCCTCACGTAAATCACGGTGCATGCCACCTTGAACGATTCCAAACAAAGCTTGGTAGGAGCCGTAGTCACTGAGTCGTTTTTTAGACTCCCAGAGATCGATGCATCGACGTGCCCACGCATGAGTTCTCTCGAGTGCCTGGCGAGCATATGCATACTCAGCTTGGTCAGGAGTGCATTCATCAAAAGCCATGATGATGTCTGCTCCAATCGCTTGCTGAATCTCTATGGCTGACTCAGGTGTAAAAAAATGGGTGGAACCATCCAGATGAGACACAAACTCGACCCCATCTTCAGTAATTTTGACTCTGGATTTTTGTGAACCTGATTTAGCCGCCAGCTGAGAGCCCAGAGAGAAGACTTGGAAACCACCTGAATCGGTCAAAATCGGATGAGACCACTTCATGAATTCATGCAGTCCTCCAGCCCCATGTAAAACCGAGACTCCCGGTCTGAGGTACAAGTGATAGGTATTACCTAAGATTATCTCGGCTTGAGTCACTTCGATGTCCGTCGCGTCTAAGGCTTTGACTGAACCAACCGTTCCCACGGGCATGAAAATAGGTGTTTGAACGGAACCATGTGGAGTCTCAAATATCCCGGCTCTGGCGACCCCTCTGGTATTTTGAACCTGAAAATTAAATGAATTCATATTTGCTCCAGGCATATTGTACAATCTCTGGTGATGAAATTGGCAGACTTTCACTATCACCTTCCGCCTGAACAGATTGCCCACTCCCCTGTCCAACCGCGTGACAGCAGTCGTTTACTCGTAGTACATCGCGCGCCTAGCAATCTGCAACATGCTCACTATCAAGATTTACCCGAATTATTACAATCTGGTGATGTTTTGGTCCGAAATAACACCAAGGTTATTCCTGCTCGTATTTATGGGCAGAAACCGAGTGGTGCAGATGTGGAGATACTACTCACCAAACGGCTTAAAACCACCAATCAAGGTGAAGTTTGGGAATGTTTGAGCAAACCTGGATTAAAACCGGGACAAGCTGTTCAGTTTGAGGGCTCAATTCTGACAGCACACTGTGTGGAAATCACCGGCTATACTCGGCAGGTTGAGTTTAACCAACAGGGCTCTCAGCTCTTCACTACCCTGTTCGAAATCGGTCACACTCCCCTCCCCCCATATATTCAGTGGCAAGGTGATGATGAGACTGCCCTCCGCCAGCACTATCAAACAACGTATGCCAAAGTCCAAGGTTCCTCAGCTGCTCCTACAGCTGGACTTCACTTTACCCCGGAGCTGGATCAACGGTTGCGGGACAAAGGCATTGAGATTCTGGAAATTACGCTTCATGTTGGTCTTGGCACTTTTTTGCGGGTAAAAGTGGATGATGTTACCAAACATCACATGCACTCAGAAGTTTTTGAGTTATTACCAGACGTAGCGAACAAAATTAATGTTGCAAAACGGGCTAACCGGAGGATTATCGCGGTGGGTACCACTACAACCAGAGTTTTAGAAAGCTGCTCCGACAGCACAGGTCACTTAGCTCCTCGATCAGGCGAGACAGATATTTATATATATCCGCCTTACACATATAAAGTACTAGACGGCTTGATAACCAACTTTCATGAACCCCAATCAACCCTGCTGATGTTAGTCTCAGCATTTGTCTCGGCACCAAACACAGCGGAGACTTTTACTTCATTTTCCAACACAGCAGTAGGTAAAGCCTACCAAACCGCTCTTGAACACGAGTATCGTTTCCTGAGCTTTGGGGATGGGATGCTGATTCTATAACACAACCTGAATCACCCTCTCAAATAGATACACATAGTGTTGATAAAAATAGTAATAAAGAAATTCATCGACGACTGCTGATACCTTGGCTGTGCTCAGAAAATTGCAGGAGTTACCCCGGCCTCGCTTGGACCAATGTCTTCATGCTGGTGGAACCTTGACCTGGCCACCAACCAATCTGCCTGGAGACGTTGCTGTTCAAAAATGCCAATATCAACTTGTTGTTGTTGCTCAGCTTCGAAGGCTTCAAGCTGTGCTGGTGACATACTTTCGAGGGAAGATCCCATGAGTTTATTCTCCACCGACTTGGTAACGGGTGAAGCGGCTGATCACAAACTTTTCGCCAATTTTGCCGCTCAGACTTTTAACCAAGTCTTGAACTGTTATGGAAGGATTTTTTAAGGTTTCCTGGGCCAATAACTCATCAACTGATTCTGGATTCATCGCGGTGACCTGCATGGCCACTTCTTTGGCCATTGTCTGGAACTCATCGTTGCGGGCCACAAAATCCGTCTCACATAGAATTTCAACTAAAGCCGCCACTTGATGATTGGTGTGGACATAGCTAGCGATGAAACCAATTTTGGTTTCTCGGTCTGATTTTTTTTCAGCTTTGGCGAGGCCTCGCTGGAATACGAGTTCTTTGGCTTTGGCAAAATCACCATTGGCCTCATCCAAGGCTTTTTTGCAGTCCATCATGCCCGCGCCTGTCTCTTCGCGGAGGTTCTTAATATCGGTAGCGGTGTAGTTTGCCATAAAATATTCCCTTGATTTACTTGCTCATTTTCCCAGCTTTGTAACCGGCAGCGACTGCGTCCACAATTAAAGTGATGCTGCTTAGAGCATCATCGTTGGCTGGAATTGCAATGTCAACTGGTCGAGGATCAGTGTTTGAATCAACCAAGGCAACCAAAGGAATCCCGAGCATGGTGGCTTCCTTAATGACATTTTTTTCTCGACCTGGGTCAACAATGAAAATAGCATCTGGTCGTTGTTTGAGGGTGCGAATACCACTAAAGAAACGCATTAATCGGTTTTGCTCTTTCTCAAGCTGGACGCGTTCAAATTTAGTGTAGGCATTGTATGAACCGTTGGCCAAACCTTCCTCGATCTGCAGCATTCGTTTGAGGGATTTGTATACCTGTTCCCAGTTGGTCAATAGACCACCCAACCATCTTGAGGTAATGTACAAAGCGCCTGAGTCTTCTGCCGCATTTTTAATCACATCTCGCGCTTGGCGTTTGGTTCCTACCATGACTAAGGTTTTACCTTTTTTTCCTAAATCAAAAGCATAGTTGTAAGCGTGCTGCAACTGTTGAGCTGTCTGAGCTAAATCAAAAATATGCACCCCATCTTTTTCCATGTAAATGAAAGGTTTCATGGCTGGATGCCATTTTTGAGCTTGGTGACCAAAGTGACAACCGGCTTCAAGTAGTAGGCTCAAGTCGTATTCTGGTGCAGTCTGCGGTAAGTTTTTGAGATCAATCATATCTGTCCTTGTTTGTTCCCTTTTGGGGATACGGGCCGATCATTGTGAATCAGGACTGCTGACAATGTTGGCCTTAGTTTTTATTAAGGGCTGATTATATCACGCCAGGCTACCTGATAAGCAAATCAACTGCGTTTTCCAACAAACTCACGACAGTCACGGGCCCTACCCCACCGGGAACCGGCGTAATAAATGCGGCCTTTTCAGAAACCGAGCACAGCTCCACATCAGGTCTGGGCTCGCCCACATCGGCCACGATCACTCCTTCTTTTACCAGATCACCAGTGATTAAATGTTTCCGACCAGTAGAACTAATGATCACATCGGCATCGAGCAACAGTAATCCTGACTCACGCCGCGCCTGCAACTCTTTACTGCCGATCATTTCGACATCATACCCTTGATTGGTCAACTCAAAAAAAAGTGGCTGTCCCAAGATGTCCGATTTACCCAAAATGATAATTTTTTGCCCTGGTTTCAACTGCCGATTCTCACTCAGAATTGAGATAACTGCTTTGGCTGTCGCCGGCATCACTCGCCGCTGATCTTTCCAAGTATTAGCTTCAATAGCGCGGAGCGTCTGGGGATGTAAGCCATCAACATCTTTGGCCTCATCGATCGCAGTGGTCAGCTGACCCCACCACTCAACAAAACCTTGAGCATCTCCCCCAGTGACATCAATCCAGGTTTGGCGCCAGGGCTTTTGGACAATGATGCCGGTGACAGCTGGATCTTGGTTAGCCTCAGCAATCTTGGCCAAAGCCTGGTCGATTGGATCACTCAATGAAAATAAGTTGAGCTCATAACCAATGCCAACCCGGCCAGCAGCTTCCTTTTTAAGCCGAGTGTAGAGCTGGCTGCCTTGGTCCTCAGTGAAAAGCATGGCGGCTATCAACGGCGCCTGAGCTAACCCCAAATTTGCTAAGTTGCGGGTCAACTTTTCTTCTTTTAAATTGGCAAAGGCATAGCCGTCAAATATCTGCATGGGGTTTAGATCTCTCCGACAATTTTTTTAAGCCGGCTCACATTTTCTGCATCTGGGCCCTCACCTTCAATACCCGGTACCTCCAGAATCAGTGGTTTATCTTTTACTAATGGGAAGTTTAGAAAATATGACAAATCTGCGGCGGGAATTTCACCATCCCCCAAGTTCGCGTGCCGATCTCGACCAGAATCGAACGGATCACGGCTATCATTGACATGAATAACCGAGAGCTCATCCCATAAGTGCCATTTTTCGATCTCTTCGGTGATACTTAACTTACTGTCGTGGACAGTCGATTTGCCTAAGGCGTGGCCAGCCGCAAAGCTATGACAAGTGTCGTAGCACCAACCTAAGCGAGGCGACTTGATTTGATCCAGCACCCAGCGGATTTCGCCCAGATCGCTAAAGATCTTTCCTTGCTGGCCAGCTGAGTTTTCAATTAAAAATCTTGAGTCATCAGGGCTGTTTGACAAGATGTGGGTTATTTGTGTCACCACATTTTGCTTGACCGCTTCCCAACCCCGACCTTGATGACTGCCCACGTGAACCACTACCCCAGCCCCTTTGACCAACGAGTCGAACTCCAAGTCATAAATTAAGGCTTTACATGACTTAGCACACAATTCGGGATTATCAGAGGCTAGGTTAGTTAGGTACAGTGCGTGAGTTACGATGGGGGTGACTCCCAACTCAGTTTGTCGCTGAGCAATCAACGGGAAATTAATCTTGTCTATCGGGGTTCGCTGCCAAACTCGGGGGCTGCCCGAAAAAACCTGTACGCAGTTGGCGGCAATGGCATGGGCCCGCTCCACAGCTTTATCAACACCACCGGCTGCAGATACGTGACCACCAATTTTGCGCATAGCGATATACTATCATCATGGATTCATCAAAACTCGGGCAATTCACCGTCTGGTACAACAATTCCGAGGAGTTCCACCGGCTGAAGCAGGAAATCTTCACCCACGATACCTATTACTTCGAAAGTGACACTCCCCAACCGGTTATTATTGACGCTGGCGCTCACATTGGGCTGGCCACGCTCTACTTCAAAAAAACCTTTCCCGGGGCACGCATCACTGCCATCGAGCCTAATCCCAGTTCAGCTGTGTTGCTGGAAAAAAATATTTGGGAAAATCAATTGTCTGACGTAATAGTAGTTACCTCAGCCCTGGCAGCGGATGCTGGTCAAAAAACTTTTTACATTGATGAAGGTAACACTGAGTGGTTTAGCACCTCGGGATTTTATCCCGGAGCCTGGAATGGCCAGCAAGAAACTAAGTCTCTGCCAATGCCCACCCTCCCCCTCAACGATTTCTTAAGTCATCCTGTAGATTTTTTGAAAATGGATATTGAAGGCTCAGAGCTCGAGGTATTAACTGCCGCTGGCTCGCAGCTACAACAAGTGAAACACCTGATTGTGGAGTTTCATCCCGGAGAGGATCGCCCCCTCTCAAAACTGCTTGATTTGCTAAAACGCCAGCAGTTTGAGATCACCATTTGGAAAGATGGTAAAGAGACTTCTCCCACTAGGGCTCGCGGCTTAGTATTGGTGGAAGCAGTCCATACTTAAGTAGCAGCGTCCCCTGCTGATTTAGACTGGTCACACTTTTTAACTCAAGCGCTAGCCCTAGCTGCCCAGCTACCAATGATAGACCATCGCCTAAAATTAACGGCTCCAAAGTCAGCCAGAGTTCAGATACGAGACCAGCCTTCAGAAAGGAGTGATTCAAACTGCTCCCCCCTACTAGGTAGGCAGAATCATATCTGGCCTCAGTCAATCGATCTACCAAAGCGGAGGGGCTTTCAGAGGTAAACTCTAACTGACCTGAGACGGCCTCAGCCCTAAACCTCTCTGGCTGAGATGTCACCACTAATCTCAGAGTACTTGGTTGTAAACGGATCAAAGACCTGGCTGCTTCATACGTATGCCGGCCCATAATCACCACTGAGCTGTTCCTTATCAGGACGAAAAAATAGGCTTGGTCCTCGCTCGAAGTCCAGCTTGAGAGCTGAGAGTCTAGACCGGCTGTGGTTTTACCGTCAACTGAAGCCACCATTATGCTAATAATGTTCATTTCTACCTATCTTTTAGTTTTGGATGGCTCGTCTTTTCTCAGCCATGCCACCCCGGCATACGTCAAAGGCGTATCCAAAGCCGAAAACAGGCACTTTAACAACCAGTAAGGAATGATGAGCGACACCACAAACCAGAATCTACCGGTACTGTAGAAGGCCAGAAATATAAATAGTACCGTGTCAATGAACTGACTAAAAATGTTGGACACATTATTTCGAAACCACAGGCCGTAATTGACTGCGAGTTTTTCTTTCAGTCGTTGAAAGATTAAGATGTCCAGTCGCTCACTGATCCAGAAAGCAGTCAGACTGGCCACGATGATCCGCAGAGAGGTGGAAAAAATCTGGGTGTAGGCTTGATTAGAGTTCTCAAACCGACCGGCTGGTGGTAATAAAATTGAGACCAATGTAAAGCAAAATACAAACAGCAAGGTTATAAACCCGGCTCTCATAAAGCTTTTAGCTCGCTCTTTCCCATGAACTTCAAAGATGATGTCATTGAGGGTGTATGTGAGCGGCACAATAAAGATTCCCACGGAGGCATTGATCCCGAAGGCAGTGAATATCTTCCCACCGAGTAACTCAGCACACACAATGGCGGCGATATATATTGCTAATAGAACGTCAGTTTTAGAAGTTGTTGTCATAAAATCCTAGAAAATAATGATGAAGTAAAAGGGTTACCACTGAAAAAGTGGAAAGCTGCTGGCCATGGCTTTAACTTGGGCTCTAATCTCAAGCAACTCAGACATCGCAGCCGCGTCAGCACGGAACTTTTTCAAAAAGATAGCTCGTTCTTTTTTATCACTCGGTAGGGTCGCGTCTTTCACCAACTCAACCACTTGAGCGATCCAGCCGGCGATCTTTTCCATCTCAGCTTCTTTCATACCTCGAGTAGTCACCAGCGGTGTGCCGAGTCTAATTCCTGAGGGGTAAAACGGTGACACTGGCTCATTGGGTACGGTGTTACGATTGGCATACATGCCAGCCACATCCATAGCAAACGCCACCTGAGTTCCGAGTCCGGGACTGATAGCTGATAAATCAATCAGCATCAAGTGATTATCGGTTCCACCCCCCACCAAGGTCAGACCATTTTTTTGTAAAGCCTTGGCTAAAGCGTTGGCATTAAGTCGAATTTGCTTGATATATTGCTTGAACTCAGGTCTGGCTGCCTCAGCTGCGGCCACGGCAATCCCAGCGGTAGTGGCGTTATGAGGGCCGCCCTGCAAACCAGGAATAATTGCGGCGTCAATTTTTTTGCCCAAATCTGGATCTCGCTTCAAACCGCGTTCAGTCACCAAAATCATGGCTCCACGCGGGCCACGAAAGGTTTTGTGCGTGGTGGACATCACCACATCGACGTGTGGCACTGGGGTTGGGTGCTCACCGCCTAGAACCAATCCGGTAATATGTGAGATATCAGCCATCAACCAAGCCCCAACTTCGTCTGCAATTTCGCGAAATTTATCAAACTCCAAAGTGAAAGGATAGGCTGTGGTACCCGCCACAATTACTTGAGGTCTATGCTCGAGTGCCAAAGCGCGCAGTTGCTCAAAATCAATCCTAGCGTCAGCTTTTAGTCCATACTGGACAGATTTAAAATACTTTCCTGAAAAAGTCACGTCAGGATGACCATGAGTTAAATGCCCGCCCATAGCTAGCTTTAAGCCCATGATCGTGTCTCCCGGTTTCAGGAGTGCAAAGTAGATGGCCGAGTTGGCTGGAGAACCTGAGTAGGGTTGCACATTCGCGTACGGCACGTCAAAGAGTTGACAAACTCGATCAACCGCTAAAGTCTCAATCTGATCCACAATTTGGTTGCCCTCGTAGTATCGACGCCGGCTGTAACCCTCGGAGTACTTACTATTCAAGCATGACGATAAAACTCCCAGCACATCTGGCGAGATCTGATTCTCAGATGGGATTAACCCAATCATGTCTTTTTGCCGCTGCTCTTCTTCGGCTATTAACTCAAAAATGTCATCAGTCATAGAAATTCCCTTGGTACCCGTGTTTTACGGGAACTAAAAATACAATACCTCACTGGAATGGCTTTAGCGAGCAGTAGAAAATGACGTCTGAAAGGAGAGCTGAGACTTAATCATGGAGGACCTCAATCATATGGTTCTGACTATACTCACAGTTAGCTATGAACGCAAGTTAGGAAGTTTGGAGAATCACATTATCATTCGCCCCAATTTTGGTCACCCGAATGCAGGAAAAGGTTTTTAGTCCTAACTCCCCTACCCTATCTAGACCGCCTTGAAAGACTTTATCAAAAATAACTGCGAACCCCACCACGACTGCACCTCGTTCCTGGAGACCCTGGGCAATTCGATAGCCGGTGTCCCCACTGGCACAGACATCATCAATCAGTAAAATGCGATCGCCTTTTTTAACAAACGACAAGTTAATGCCTGAAAAAACATCTACCCCGCCTGAACTGGTGGTAAATGATTTAATTTCTTTGCGGTATACGTCTTTCCATGAGGTGGGAATCACCTGATCCTTACGCGAGCTGTGGAGTCGGAGATCTGTCTGTGAGTACTCCTCGAGGCCACTGAGGGCTAAACTGACAGAAGTGGCCAAGTAGTTACCAGAATGAGGAATACCATGAACGACCGTTATGGAGTCTTGACGAAACTGCTCAGCGATCAGAACGCCTGCAGCTTGAAGCACAGCTGGCTTCATCCGCAGATTAAATGATGACACAGAGATGTAGCTTTTAGCTGCATCTAAGACTTTTGCTTCTCTAAGAAATTCGGTTCGTAAAAGCTCAGCAGCTTGAGTGGAGTTTAAGGCCATGTGGCTATCTTAGCTGAATCTTGGAGGAAAGCAAACTTTAGTGATTATTTGATCGCTGAACAACGCGGAGCTGTTGATAATCATACGGACCGCTCTGACCCAAGTTGGCCTGAGCTTGGTCTTCTGACACAAACTGCACTGTCAAGACTGCTCCAATAACCGGCTGTAAGAACTGCAAGGCTATAGCCTGGCAGTCTCTGTCTACTTGTTCATAAATTTCGTTCAAGCAGCCAGCAAGTATGATATTAGCGGTCTGAAGAAACTCGGCTAAAGCTTCAGAAGGAGCAATGTTATCCTGAACGACCAGGCTAACTGTGTCTGTAAAACGACCGCTCGTTGAGTGATTACCTGGCATCAACTCTACCACGCGTGGGTTACTAGGAACCTCAGATTTCACAACCTCTCTCTCAGGAGGGGCGACTGGCTCACTGCCGCTGCCTTGAGCTAGGAGTGTGACATGCCCCCCATAGCCATATATAAAAGGGTTTTCTCTTGAATTCAAACTCATAGTTTTTCCTATTTCATATGCCCACAAAAAAAGGGCTCAACAGGAGCCCTATGCATAGTAATATACCTGAAGCAAGCATAAAAGTCAACTCGAGCTGGACACACCTCCCACTAGTATTTCAATGACACGTACGCATGCGTACGTAAGCGTACGTCTCGGCGAGGAAACTACTCCCACCGCACCGTCGCTGGTGGCTTTGAAGTGATGTCATAAACTACGCGGGAAACGTCCGGCACTTCATTCACAATTCGGCTAGAAATTTTTTGCAACACGTCATAGGGCAAACGTGACCACTGGACGGTCATCAAGTCCTTGGTATCAATCGCTCGCACCGCCACAACTTCAGCAAAAACCCGACCGTCTCCTTTGACCGCCGTGCTGTAAGCTCCCGTCATCACTGCCATACACTCAAAAATCTGATCATATATTTTTGCTTTTTTCAGCTCTTCGACCACAATCTCATCAGCCAGAATCACTTGTGCCAGCCTTTTTTCCGTCACTTCGCCTCTAATATTAATGGCATGACCAGGACCAGGCATCGGCTGCTGCATGACTACCTCATCTGGCAAGCCAATCATTCGTCCAATTTCTCGAACTTCGTCTTTGTAAAATGTTCGGTTTGGCTCAATCAGCTTGAGCTTCATATTTTTGGGCAAACCGCCAACATTATGGTGAGACTTGATGTGGGAAGCATGCTTGGAGCCTTTTGATTCAATCACGTCGGAGTATATTGTGCCTTGTCCTAAAAATTCGGCATCAGGGTGTTTCAAGGCTATCTCTTGGAAGATATCTACGTACAGTTTACCGATGGTTTTGCGCTTAGTTTCTGGGTCTTCAATACCCTTCAAAGCTGCTAAAAACCGGTCTCGGGCGTGGACTATGATTAGATCAGCTGGCACTAGTTTGGTAAAAATGTCAGTCACTCGTTCAACAGTACCTCGCTTCATCAGGCCACTTTCGACATAAACGGGAATCAGATTTTTGCCAATCGCCTTCCCAATGAGCGCCGCCGCGACTGACGAGTCGACTCCACCAGATACGGCACAGATGACTTTACGATCACCAACTGTGGCTTTAATCTCAGCAATAATTTTATCGGGGTCTAACTTTAATGGCTCAAGCGATTCATGAGCTTCTTGGGTCACAAAAAACTTGAGCAGATCCATTCCTCGCACAGTGTGATCTGCCTCGGGATGAAACTGCACGCCCCAGAAGTGACGATTGGCGTCATACACGCCGGCAAACTTCACATGTTCAGTCGAGGCCATGACTTCAAAACCACCAGGGAGCTCGGTGACTGAGTCACCGTGCGACATAATTACACAGGACTTTTGTTCGGGCAAATTAAGTGGATTGTCTTTCGCCCAAGAAATGTCTTCCGGTCCATACTCTTTGCTGGCACTTTCAACTTTGCCACCCAAGAGCTGGGCCATGAGTTGCCAGCCGTAACAAATTCCTAAAACGGGGATTCCTAACTGAAATAGTTCCACCGCTACCGTCGGGGCTCCCGACTCATAAACTGAAGAAGGGCCACCTGAGAGAATTATCCCCCTGGGTTTCAGAGACTGAGTAACACTCAACGCCTCACTGGGATCCGCATACTCCGCGGTAATTCCTAACTGTCGTAATCGGCGCCCAATTAAATGAGCTGTTTGTGAACCAAAATCGACAACTAGAATCATAGGATGATTTCTCCTTGTGGGGTAATTTCTTGAATGTTGATCAATGAGAACGCTTCAACTCCGGTTTTTTCTTGAATTTGTCTCACTCCACCCTGCCAAGCCTTATCAAATAACACACACAGTCCGACAATTTCCACCCCTGCTTCTTGAAGGGCTTTAATTGCGGCCATGGCCGTATTGCCATGAGCAATCACGTCATCTACCAGTAAAATGCGCATGCCCTTTTTGACAAAGCCGATATGACTCAGGATATCGTCCTGACCCATGGTAAATGACTTATTGCTGTAACTGACCACATCTTCCCAAGAACCGGGCACGACGGTGGTTCGTTTCGAAGGCAAAATCGAGTCGACCCGCAACATCTCACCTACTACCGACACTAAACGTGAGCCGGCATCTGGGAGACCCACAATAGCATCAATATTGGTGTCGTGATGATAGTGCTCCGCCCAACACCGAGACGCAAACTCCAACACATCTGGGTCAATGGCTAAGTTAAAGCTCTTGACTGAGATATAGCCTTTGGCAGCGTCTTTGACGAACGCTGACTGCAGAAACTTTTGTTTTAAAAAAACCAGCTTATCTTGAGTGGTCATAGATTGAGTGTCCGTTTTTTCAAATGAGTAATGGCTGATTGATCGATTCCTAAGGATAAAAAGTAGTGTGTTAAGGTGTCTAAAGTCGAAGCATCATTCTTGATGAACTCCCTCAAACTAGCGAGTGTTTCCTTAACTTCATACGGAAAAACCACCCATTTGTCACTCATAACCGTGTGGTACGTAGGGTGAAAGCTTGACTGGGGTTTTAAATAGAGGGTGGCGGTGGCCAATTTTCTGGGCTTGAGTTGTTCCGCAATCTTGACTGCTGACTCAAACGTCTTGCCAGTATCACAAATTTCATCGATCAACAAAACTTTTTTGTTTTGAATATCAACATTCAGCTCCTGGCTAATTCTCAGCTCTTTTTGAGAGTTAATACCAGTGTAAGACGCTAAGCCAAAAGCACTGACAGGTATTTCTAAGTAATCGGAAAGGATTCGAGATAAAACGGCGCCCCCTCGATTTATTGAGATCAATAAATCAAACGGTTCTTGGTCATGATCCGCCTCGATTAAACGCGCCAAGGAAAAGCTATGGTGTGCAAATTGCTGAAATGTGACCAGTTCAAGTGCCGGTGTGGAGTTCATTGCAGGGATGATTTGATATTAAAAACTATAGCCTATAAAAAGACAATAGGCAATATACGCATTAAATGTGTATTAGTTAGGGGTCAGTAATTCCAAGGCAGCCAGTAAATCAGGGGCTAACGCACTCACAAATGTCAACACCTCCCCGCTCCGCGGGTGAGCGAAACTCAGTGAGTGAGCGTGTAAAAACTGCCGAGGACACCACAACGGATCAAGGACTTGGCGTTTTCTCCCGACATACGTTGTGTCACCCACTAACGGATGTCTGATGTGAGCCAAATGAACTCTGATCTGATGGGTACGACCCGTTTTGGGCCAACAGTGAACCAGTGAAAATCCTTGATACACTCCTAAACGCTTGATTAACTGATGAGGAGTGGCTATCACCGCTGATACCTGGTCATCTAAGCCTTTTGCAAACACTCTTTCTGCCACTTGGGTGGCATCTAGCCCCACAAACAGTTGCTTCACTTCATAGCGAGTAATAGATTCTCTACCGTGTGGCCGAACCGCAAACTTAAGTCTGTCTTGACTAGCCCTGGCAATGGGATAGTTGAGCGTGGCGGCGGGTGCCTGAATTTTACCGTGAACCAGAGCTACATATTCTTTGGTCACCTGATGTGTTTTAAATTGATGCAACAAGTTTACCAGCGCCCCAGGATTTTTTGCCCAAACCATCGTGCCACTGGTATCCTTATCTAATCGATGAACCAATCCTTTTCTTTCCTCAAAAATCTCCAGAGGTGTGCCAAAGCTGTCGTCCATGTCTTCAGGGACTAAGGCTCCCCAGGTTGTCTGGGGTGGGATCGTTTTGGACAGTTTCTGCTCTACCATCCAGTCTTGCAACGTGGGATCAGAAGTTGTTTGCGATTGATTGACGACCACACCCGGGGGTTTAGAGATCACCACAATGTCGTCATCCTCGAACAGGATTGGCACTGTGTCTTTATAGGTATTCATGGTCATATTTTTTTAGAGGCGGGCATTTTCCAGGCGTACCAAAGTAGTAACACTACTGCCAAGCCTATAGCGTAATCTGCCAGGTTATTGTATAACCTGGTGCCAGGGATAGCCAGCCAGTCACGGACTCCCCCTAATAGCAACCGATCAAGCAGGTTTGAGAGTCCGCCCCCAATCAGCAAACCCAGTGCCAGTGGCTGATCTTTAAAGTGATTTTTTGCCAACCAAACTCCCCCCCCTAGTACGAGTCCTAGCACAGCTATCAGGAGCGGAATGGGCAAGTTTTGAAACCAACCAAACGAAACTCCCGTATTGAGGGAAACAACTCCCTCTCTGGAGGCCAGCCACTTTGAAACCTGATCAATAAGAATCACTCCCACCAAGATCTGATATAGCATAGTTACCTTTTTAGGAAAGGCAGCGTCCGGCCTGATCGATGAAACAGGAGTAACCCGCCCAGGATTGCCATGACAGCGTAAACCAGACTATCGATTGCGGTTCCCTGCAACACTAACTGTCCAGGCATAAAAAAAGACAAAATAAATGAAAATAGCCCAGTGAAGAGCACAAACATACTCGTTAAAAATCCCGTTTGGGCGGTATTTTTTCCCGAGCGATACCAAGAAAAAGTTCGGTAGCGATACTCTACCCACGCTAGATAAGCAAACTGAGCAAAGAAGAAAACCGCCATAAATAGCTGGGTTGGTTGGTGTTTTTCAAACACTCCCGGAAACACCACCCCCCAAGGCATAGTCGTGGCATAACCAAAGCTAGAACCATCAAAAAGTAACCCCAGCCAGATCAACCCTAATCCAAAGCTGACTGCCTGGACCCAGAAATCAGTGATCTCAAACTCGTCCCATCGCTGGTTATGGGCATACCGGTACAGATATACACTGGCAGCCAAAATTGCCACCAACATATTGAATCCTGGTCGAGACCAAATATCTAACCAACTCAAAATATTGAGACCAAAACTTCCAAACTGCAGCACAATGAAGCCGATTCGGCCCATGAAAAAACCAAATAACGTCGCTAGCAAGAAGCCGTCAAACAACTGACTTTCTTCATAGTGCTCCTCTCGACCTTTACGCCAGAACAAAAAAGCTACACCCAAAAACGCCAGTATCAAAAAAAGTGTAAAGGTTCTAAACGTAACTGGTCCCAGTGAAAATAGAATTGGCAACATACTGCTATTTTATCGGTAGATGCTGTCAGTGACTAGGAGGTATACTTAACCGCTATGTTGTCGATCTCACACGGAACTACGGGAGCATATATTGCTACCAAGCTCCCTCATCCACTGATTTTTATTCCGGTGATTTTAGCCTCTCACTATCTGGAAGACTGGATTCCTCACTGGGATGTGGGGACTGGTCTCAGCAGCGGTAAGCGTAAGCGGAGCACGGCAATTTTACTTGAAATCGGCGATTTGGCTTTGACAGCTGTACTGGTGTATTTTTTCTGGAGATCCTTTGGACCTAGCACGTTATGGATGGCTGCAGCAGGCGCTTTTGTGGGCCTCATCCCCGATTTTTGCGAAGCCCCGCGTAATTTCTTGAAGTGGGAGCCAGGCTTCTTAAAACCAGTCAACCAATTCCATAATCAATTTCATCACTCGATCCCCAATGTGTTGGTGGGACTTGCTCCCCAGGTGATTGTCATCATCGCTATTTATTTACTTCGCTAGGTTTTGTGGGAAAGAATAGCTCACCGTGATAACAAACTAACCACAGACTGGACGTAAACTTGAATATCCTTAAAATCCTGATAGAGGCGATCAGTCTGGTCAATTTGTTCAAGATAGGTGTCCGTTTGAGCCCACAGGGCCTCGGATATCAGCAAGCTATGTTCAGCAGAAAAACCAAAGATAACTGAAGACAATGCAGCTACCGGTTGTGTTGTGTTAGATAGCCATCTCATTAAAACCGCTAAAGATTTTTGATCGACAATCACAACCCCCTTTCGAAACGAGTCTAGAGGTGCCTCTGCCCCATTCGTAAAATCAGTTTGTTTTTTGAGTATCCCCTGAAGAAATCCCCGCGTCTCTAAAGTAGCCGACATAACTGTCTTTCTAGTGAGAAACGTGCCGCGGGTGGGAATCGAACCCACATGAAGTTTGAGCCTCATAGGTTTTTGAGACCTACGCGTCTACCAATTCCGCCACCGCGGCAAAATCTGTCCCTGAATTATATACTAACTCTCTCGAAAAAACCCTTTACCATTTTTTGGCTGCACATCTATTATTCTTGCATTTTAATAGCAATTTCGTCATACTGAGGTATGGAAGAAGCGATTCAAAGCGTCATTCAGTCTGTTGTGGCAGTAGACAGTATTTGGTCGGTGGTCTTTCGCGGCGCTCTGTGGCTGATTATCTCACTGGTTATCATCATCAGCACCGATGCCCCCAACCCCGAGCGCTCACTCAAAAATCTCAAATCCAACTTGGGATTTTTATTACTGTTTATGGTTCTCTCTGGCGGATTGATTTACTTGCTGTTTGGCTACACACCTTCTGCATAGCTTTTTTGCTGTACCCCGTTACCCCGAACCGATCTGATCTACTTTCTCGTTTCCATGCCGTAAAACCTGACGCGATCCCCTCTGAAGAAAAGATCGACATCGGCTAAGGCTCCATTCCGATGTTTAGCAATTTTTAAGTTGACTGATTCACGAATGTCATCGTCTTTTCGGTACAAAAACATGACGACGTCAGCGTCCTGCTCAATTGAGCCCGACTCGCGTAAGTCAGATAACTGGGGCACTTTTTCGCCCCGACTCTCCACCGCCCGAGATAACTGAGCCAAGGCCAAAACCGGGATTTTGAGTTCTCGAGCAATGTTTTTCAAACCCTGTGAAATTTCACCTACTTCTTGGACACGATTGTCTTTGGTTCGACCCTGAGCTAGCTGTAAGTAGTCCACCACTAATAAATCAATTTGATGCTCAGTCATGAGTCGCCGGGCTTTGGTTCGCATCTCGTAAATACTCATACCAGGTGTGTCATCAATAAAAATTTGCGCCTCAGCTAATACTCCCATGGCTTCTGACAACTTCAAAAAGTCTTGGTTGTCCAGCCGACCTGTTTTGAGCCGCCAAGCGTCGATATCAGCTTGGCCCACCAGTAGTCGGTCAACTAACTCTTCCCGACTCATTTCCAAGGAGAAAAAACCGATTTTCTTTTTGGCCGTGACACTGGCGTACTGGGTAATATTCAAGGCAAAAGCAGTTTTACCCATACCTGGCCGCGCCGCCAAAATAATCATGTTCGACTTCTGCATTCCGGCTAGAACTCTATCCAAATCAGCAAAACCAGTCGGCAACCCTCTCAAATCACTGCCCGATCGTTGGAGTTCGTCGAGTCTTTCAAAACTCTCGGCCAAAGTATCTTTAATCGGAATAAAAGCTTTTCCAGCTTGAGCTTGGGACAAAGAAAAGATCTTTTGCTCAGCCGAGTCAACTAAGTCTCGAACTTCAGCTCCATCATCAAAAGCCAGCTCACTCAACTCTCCAGAGAAGGTGATCATTTTTCGGCGGACACTAGTTTCAGCCACTAACTTGGCATAATGCACCACATTGGCCGAAGTAGAGACAAATGACGAAAGTTGGGCAATCGCCGAGGCGCCCCCCACTTTATCGAGCTCTTTCATTTTTTTGAGTTGGTTGGTCAAGGTTACCACATCGATGGGGGATCTTTTTTCGTACAACGTCTGCATGGCAGCGTACATCTGCTGGTGAGCCGGATTGTAAAAACTCTCCGGAGTCAACAACTCAGCAATTCTGACAATCGCATCCTGGTCAATTAAAATTGAGCCAAGAACAGATTTTTCTGCCTCAAGATCTTGAGGTTGCAGTTGTGGTTTCATAGCTGAAACTATTACTTGGTTGATAACACAACCAACTCTGTTTCCTCTGGTAGAGTGGATTTTTCAACGTGTAACTTTGGCACAGCTGGACTATCCATGCCATATTCTTGTAAGAAGTTCTCGAGCGTCTTAAGCTGACTAAACAGATTGGGATCATGCTCGGGAGTTTGGAAATGCATTGGGATGACATAGGATGGTTCTAAAGCATGAATAGTTTGAATGGCTTGAACTGGATCCAGCGTAAACGTACCCCCCACCGGACACAACACAATATCCACCGCTCCGATGGCCTCCAGCTGATCAGTGGTCAATTCATGACCTAAGTCACCTAGGTGGCAGACGCGGACATCATCAAGTAAAATCGTAAACACAATGTTTGGTCCCCGCTCCACACCTTGGTTGGCATCGTGATAAGTCTGGACTCCAAACACCGATACCCCACCCACCTCATACTCGCCTTGTTCGCTGATGATGAAAGGTTTCTCTCGTCTGGCCGTGCCACCAATTTTATCAACCGCATTGTGATCCGGGTGTTGGTGAGAAACCGTCACTAGGTCAGCACTGGTGCTGGGTAAACTAAATCCGACTGAGGCCTGATACGGATCGGTTATGACCGTGCCTTTTTTGCCTTTTAATTGAAAACAAGAATGTCCCAGATAAAAAATGTCCATAATAAGCTCCCAACTTTGGCTTGAGCATAACAAATAGCCTTTTTTTCAACAAGCCCACGAACTGCGTCGCTCTAGTATACCGCAGATATAAAGCTGTCTCTTTTGATTCAGTAAGGTATAATGAAGATTCCGATGAAAAAGGAAATCATACTCGCAATCGTTTTGGGGTTAAGTTTTGGTTTGGTTATCACCTATGGTGTCTATAGGGCTAACCTTTCAATGACACAGCAACCTCATGAGCGGAATCAAACATCAACTCCGACACCTTCACCTGATTCTACCGCCGACAACGCTAACTTGTCCCTAATTAGTCCAGAAGACGAATCTGTTGTAACCGATTCAGCCCTGACCGTAGCCGGCAAGACTTTCCCCAACGCCTACGTGGTAATTTTTATTAACGACATTGAGAATTTGACAACCGCCGACGATCAAGGTAACTTCTCTATTACCGGTGAGCTCGAACTCGGCAGCAACTTTATCATCACCCACGTGATAGATGACAATGGCGTGACGACAACCCAAGAGCGAACGGTTATTTTGACCACTGTGGCAGCATCACCAGCTGCCTCTGCATCTGCTACCCCACAGTAACAGTAAAAAGGAGTCCCTTATGAAAAAGCTTGCCCACCACCTCTCAGTGAGCGTTTTGATGCTCAGTTTGGTCATTTCTGGAGCGGTGACTCCAGTCTTGGCGGCCACCAGCACGCCCTCAGCTTCGCCCACCCAGACCACATCGCCAGCTCCTGCGGAAACCACTCAAAAACTCAAAGATCGAATTGAAAAGATCGTGGAAGAAAAAAAAGATCAAATTATGGGCGCACTCGATGATTTATCGAGTAAGAAGCGTGGCTTTATTGGTGAAGTTCAACGTGTCTCAGCTGAGTCGATTACCATTAAAACAAATAAAGAAACCCAAATTATCTCGCTGACACAAGGTGCCACCGTCACGAAATCGGGCAAAACTTTGCCGATTGAAGACATCGCTGTCGGCGACTGGGTGATTGTGATTTCTAAACTCCAGAATGACGAGCTCGTGCCCGAAAGAATCCTCGTCTCTTCCGGTACCCTCCGTCCCACCCCTCAAGTAGTCACTATTGGCAGCGTGGTTGATCTTGATAGAATCACCTTAACCATCACCACCAAACAAAATGGTGAAGAAAAAGAGTTCATCATTACAAAAAATACGGAGTACCAAGATGCCAACGGGGACCGCATTAAATCGACCGCCGTTACCAGTGATCTACAAGCACTGGTGGTAGCTGAAGAGGCTAAGGCCGGAAATGAGCTAAAAGTAGTTCGCATTCTGGCTCCGTTATAATAACGTAATGTCTAGCCTTTTGATCAAGCGGCTCACCCAACTTCAAGCTCACTTAAAACCTGACCAAGCTTTTTTACTCACTGATCCAGCCGATATCACCTACTTTTCAGCCTTTTCCTTTTTAGTTCCTGAAGAAAGAGAGGGATTCTTGCTGGTGACACGCACTCAGGCGTTCCTGCTCCACAGTAGCTTTTCACCCGTGCCGGCTAATACAGAACTGGTATTACTAAAAGGCACTTCGCCTCGTCACTTGCACAATCACTTAAAGCAAATCAAGTCTGATCATCACCTAACTGAGCTGCTAATTGATAAAACTAAACTCTATGCTGACGAGTACGAGGCCATCCTGAAACTGGAATCGATCAGCTTCCTTGATTTAGATCGTGATAACGTCTGGGAGATCCGCTGCCTCAAGGATGAAACCGAAATCGCTGCCATTCGCCAAGCTGGCCAGATTGCAAAGGCGGCTTTTGCTGCCCTTCAACCTAACATTAAACCTGGCATGAGCGAGAAAGAGATTAGTCATGCCCTCGAGCTCGAGATGTATGCTCTGGGATCTGAAAGACCCGCATTCCCCACAATTGTAGCTTTCAATGACCATGCGGCGCTCCCCCACCACCAACCGACTGAGACTGTGCTGACGCCGGAAACCGGCATTTTAATCGACTTTGGAGCAACATATCAAGGTTATCGCTCGGATATGACTCGCAGCTTTTGGTTTGGCACCCAACCAAATCCCGTTTTCGAAAAAATTAAAACCATTACCCATCAAGCCTTCGAGGCCGTGATGCTCGTCCTAGCCACCCCACCTCAAACCCAACACCCGCCGTTAACCGCCGCTGACCTGGATGCTACCGCCCGCACGCTGATTACTGAGGCTGGCTTTGGCCCCCAATTTATTCACACCACGGGGCATGGAGTTGGCTTAGATATTCACGAGCAACCATCACTTAACTGGAGTAATCATGTCCTGATCCAGCCAGGCATGGTGATCACCATTGAGCCAGGAATCTACCTACCCCAACAATATGGATATCGTCATGAAGACACGGTTGTGATTACGCAGACAGGTTATCAAAGTCTAATAAGGTAAGGAGACGTATGATTTCCATCCGACCTCTCACTACCAACGATGCTACTACTTACCAGCAACTTCGGCTGAAGGCCTTACAAAAAGATGGTCAAGCTTTTCTGAACACCATTGAAAGTGAGCAAACATTTTCCCCCAATCGGTATATCACCGAAATTTTGTACGCCCATCAGACTCACCCTTATGGCTACTATGGCGCTTTCGATGATGAAACTTTAATCGGCTATGTCCAGATTGCTCCTTCAGGACTCGATAAACAAAAACACGTGGCTTTTATCTATAATCTCTATATCTCTCCCGAGTATCGAAGCCAAGGAATTGCAACTCAGCTAACCACTTATGTGATCGAGCTACTGAAGAAACATCAGCTGGAGCTGTTACTGGTGAACTGCGTGGCCAGCAATACCTCGGCTTGCCGCTTTTACGAAAAAGTTGGCTTTGAAAAGTATGCCACTCGGCCCCAAAGCGTAAAGTGGAATGACGAGTATGACAGTGAGGTGGAGTTTGCGTTGAAGTTGAAGAAGTAACTTTTATCGAAGTGGTAAATGCTCCGATCTAGCCTGTTGGCCAGGAAACTCTATTCTCAACATTTCTATATCTGCAGAGTCTAGTTCCCACCCCACTGCACCCAAGTTTTCCTTCAAATGTTCGATCGATGACGTCTTTACCAACGTAATCACCATTTTCTGTGAAATAAGCCAGTTGATAGCAACTTGAACGGGTGTTTTACCATACTTATCTGCAACCAGCTGTAAAAGCGGGTTCTTATTTTGAAGCAAAGCAGCTTTTTCTAAAGGCCGGTACGCTTCAACTAAGATATCATTTTTTTGAGAGTAATCAATTAAACCCTCATGCTCTGGCTCTCTCATGGATAAGTTGTAGTAAACCTGATTTAGAACTATCTTATTTTTGGTCAGTTTTTGAGCTGCCTTTAACCTTTCGGTACTAAAGTTGCTCACCCCAATGTACTTAACGAGGCCGGTACTCACTAGATAATCCAAGGCTGCAAAGCTTTCCTCCATGGGTATGGAGTCACTTGGAGCATGAATCAGGTAGAGATCCAGAAAATTTGTCCGTAAACGAATTAAACTGGCCTCACAGGCAGTCACTAAATCACTGTACTTTAGATTCTCCTGGTGAACTTTAGAAACAATAAAGAGTTTTTTTCGGTCAAAATTTTTTATAGCCCTACCCACCAGAATCTCGGAATAGCCAGCTGCATAGCTTTCAGCTGTATCAATATGAAACACACCCAGCTCAATAGCTGATTGTATGGCATAAATATCTCGTTGATCATTATTTGTTAAATCATGCGTTTCTCGCCCACCCATTTGCCAGGTTCCTAGTCCCAAGACCGGAATTTCAAACCCGGCAGTAAGTTTTTTTGTTGGAACAGTCATGAGAGTACCTTTCATAAGTGGACCTGAGGGGAATCGAACCCCTGACCTCACGAATGCGAATCGTGCGCTCTACCAACTGAGCTACAGGCCCAAAACGGCTATTTTACTGCATGCTACCCACAAAGTGGTGATCTTATTGTAAACTACAGCTATGCCTTATCCAGACAAACAAGACCAAGAACTGATTGCTGCCTTCCGTTCACTCAAAAGCGATAAGGAGATGGAGAATTTTTTGCGGGATATTTTGACCATTTCTGAAATTAAAGAATTTTCCAAACGCTTCCAAATTGCCAAGCTGCTTTGGCAAGGAAAACAATCCTACCTTGAAATCGCCCAATCAGCTCAGACCAGCACCACCACCGTCACCCGAGTCGCTCAGTGGTTATTTAAAGAAGGTCTGAATGGATACCAGACTGTCTTGGTCCGGCTTTTTCCCAAACTCAAAAAGAGTTGAGTGCGTGTTACTGTGCTAACATGTTGACATTGGTGTTTTTACTGCTAAAATCACGGTATGTTTAGTTCAGATGTAATTTTCATGGTTCATCATCACTCCCACCTTTTAACACAGCGGGAGCTTTCCTAGTACTTATTACACCGAAATCGCAGCCCCCGTCTGGGGGCTTTTTTATTGGTGGTAGCTCCCCACCAGACTAGAAAGAAAATATGACTGAAAATCCAACATTTTTATATGCTCCAAAGGGAGAGTGGTACGCCAGTCTCTTAAGGACGCTTTCCGCAGCCAACTTGGCTCTGGAAACAGTCAGTGGCTCCCCCCGTTGTTATGAACTCAAGTTTACGGAAAGCCCCCTGCCAATTGTGTTTCTGCAGCTCAGGTCAAAGGAAGTGATTGAAGCAATTAGTGATCGTGACACGATGGTAAATGGCGGGTTTACTGGAGAAGACATCGTGGCTGAAGCCGGTGCCAAGTCCGAGTGGACGGTTCCCCTTGCCCAGCTGGATAAAAACCGACCGCAGCCAGTCCTATACCTTGGCTCTACACCTAATCTGCGTCAAAAACTGGGCGAAACGCTAGAACAGCCAGTGAAGCCAGAGATTCGGGACCTCAAAGGTGGGACTATCTTCACTAATTATCCCAATGTGGCTCGCCAGTATCTGCTGGCAAATGGCCTCGACGAAAATGACTTCAAACTCAAAATCAGCCAAGGCACTATCGAACGCCGTTGGCGAGATGTCCCTTCAACCATGGGCATCGTAGACATTGCCGACAGCGGCAAAACCAGAGATGAAAATGAGATTCAGGTAATAGCCGAGATCATGGCACCCGGCTTAGTGTTTGTGGGAGAAAATCAATCTCGTCTAGATCAGGAAAGAATCAATGATTTGCGCGAAACGTTATATGTAGCAGCAACGCGTCAAGTTTAAGTGTTAAAATTGCAAAATAAGGAAACTATGTCTAAAGATCCAGTTCAAACATTAAAAGGCTTTCGAGATCTGCTCCCAGCCGAAAAGCGGAAGCGAGACTATGTAGCAAATAAGCTGCGGCAAGTCTTTGAAGTCTATGGTTTTGAACCCTTAGAAACACCCACGCTCGAGTATGCATCGTTGCTGCTGGGAAAGTATGGTGAGGAGGCAGACAAGCTGGTATACACGTTTGAAGATCGCGGCGACCGCAAAATTGGCCTTCGCTATGACCAAACCGTGCCCACGGCTCGTGTGTTGGCCCAGTACCAAAATGAGCTGCCTCGCTACTTCCGCCGGTACCAGATTCAAAATGTCTTCCGAGCTGATAAACCTCAAAAAGGTCGCTTCCGCGAGTTCACTCAGTGCGATATGGATATCTTTGGCAGCAGCTCACCGATTGCTGACGCGGAAATTATTGCAACCTACTACCGAGCGTACATTGCAATTGGTTTGACCTCAATTCAAATCGAGGTCAATGATCGGCAGACTTTGCTGAGCACCCTTTCGCCCTTTGCTTCGCCCGAAGTGCCGGTGATGTCGATCATTCAATCAATCGACAAACTGGACAAATTGAGTGCGGCAGAGGTGGCCCAAGAACTGGTCAACAAAGGCTTGAGTAACGAACAGGCTACTGCTGCAGTTACAGCCATTGAAAATTCCGATGGATCAGACAATGTTAAACAAATCGTATACATGGCAATCCAGCTGGGAGTGGCACCGACTGCTATCAAAATTAACCCAAAGATTGCACGCGGCTTAGATTACTATACGGGTATGATTTTTGAAGGCAGAATTCCCGAATATGAGGCTGGCTCTGTCGGTGGCGGTGGTCGCTACGATAACTTAATTAATGACCTGGCTGGCATACCAATGCCGGCCGTGGGAGTAGCCATCGGCTTTGATCGCACAGTTGAGGCAGCGGAACAGCTGGGCGTAATTCCCAGCGACATTAACAGTACTCAGGTTTTGGTGACTGTCTTTGACGAACAGTATCTGAGTAAGTCGCTGGCAGCTGCCACTAGCTTACGGGAAGCTGGGGTGCGAACCGAGGTCTACCCGGCAATTGATAAGCTCGCCAAGCAGTTCAAACTGGCGGATCAAAAACAAATTCCCTATGTAGTGATCATTGGTGAGACTGAGGCCAAGGCAAACAAAGTTACGCTCAAAAATATGCAGGACGGGAATCAGGAGACAGTCACGCTCACGGATTTAGTCGACTGTGTGACTCGCAAAAGCTGATAACTATATGCTATCCTTATTCTCATGTCCCTGCCCTCGACCCGCTTGAAAGCGTATGCTTTTTTATTGATCAATGTGATCTGTTGGGGCGCCTCACTCGTCATCGTCAAACCGGCTCTGGATTACACCACCCCTTTTCGCTATTTATTTTACCGGTTCGCTTTAGCCGTGGTGTTGTCGCTCCCCTTCCTGATTCATTACTTACCTCGAATTAAAAACCTGGCCAAACAGCTCAGAACTATTGCCTCACTCGAGATCATCGGCACCACTGTTTCTCTGGGGATCCTTTACATTGGCTTACAGAAAACGAGTGCTCTGGAGGCAAGTGTGTTAGTCACTACTTCACCAATTTTTGCGGCCATCATCGGAACCGTCTTTTTCAAAGAAAAAGAAGAGCGTCACGAAGCCATCGGTTTACTACTGGCTTTCTTTGGCACCATCGTGATTACTTTGATCCCACTACTCAATCGTTACGGCCTACCGGCACACTTCTCCATTTTGGGCAACGTCCTGATCTTGCTCCAAAACGCCATCTCGGTGGTGTATTTTTTCTTCGCCAAACGCGCCTATAAACAACTGCCCAAACTGTTTGTGACCACCATCAGCTTTTATGTGGGCGCAATTTCTTTTTTTGTGCTCAGCCTGATGCAAGTCGGTTGGTCTCTCTCCCGGCTGGTGACAGCCGCCTCAACTGATTTCCAACAGCCCTCCGTCCTAATTGCTGCCGGATATATGGCCTTGTTCGGCTCAATTATTGGTTTAACCGCCTACATCGAGGGCCAAAATGGAATTGAGGTCTCCGAAGCTAGCTTATTTGGCTATCTCCAGCCGCTGATTTATATTCCACTGGCCTACTATCTCCTCAATGAAAAAGTCTCGGTCTTAGAATTGATTGCGCTCGGATTTATTCTCACGGGTGTCTGGATTGCAGAGCGCCGCACTCGGAGCCGGCGCCGCCAAAAAGTAGTGAGTTCCGTCGTGAGCTTAAAACTCAAACCTCGCCGCCGAGCAATTGCTACTTAACCGTGACGCTCTTTGCCAAGTTCCTCGGTTTATCTGCATCCAAGCCTTTGAGCTGCGCTAGTTCGTAGGTCAGCAACTGGGCGGGAATAATACTAGCCACCGCTGCAAAGTCTAGTGTTGCGGGCACCTCAATCCATCGATCAAATATCGTGTTCGGCTGAGCTGAAACACCGATCACAACTCCGCCTCGGGCCTTGATCTCCGACATGGAATTATTCATGTTGGCTTGTTCGTCGTCATTCGTGACTAAACACAGAACGGGCGTTCCTTCCTCAATCAAAGCCAGTACCCCATGTTTTAACTCACCCCCACTAAAGGCTTCAGCGTGCACATAACTGATCTCTTTTAACTTCAATGCTGACTCCAATGCGGGGTAGTATAGCTGGCCCCGACCCAAGATAAATAGTTGCTGGGTGCTCCGGAACTCTTCGGCTAATTTTCGGATTTTAAGGCGTTCGTCACTACTTTCTATCCAAGTAGCTAATGATTGTTCAAAAGTCGCTACTTTATTTTTTATATCAACCATTTCTTCTTCGCTCATAAACAGTGAAACTGCTCTAGCCCATGCCATCATACCCGTTAGTGCCTTGGTACTAGCCACGCCAATCTCGGGCCCGACTTGTAATCCAAAACGAAGATTTGATAAGCTTTGTAGCGTCGACCCATTCATGTTGACTAAACTGATAATCGTGGCGCCGGCCGCCTTCATCCACTCCACCACTTCGTTAGTATCGGCAGTCTCACCACTTTGACTTAGAGCAATACAGACCGTTTTATGATTCCAAAAATGCTGATAACTTTTAGCTTCATACGCTTTTAATTCAGTCACAAAGATTCCAGCTTGACGCAAATAAAATGCGAGCTGGCCCGCCGCGTAACTGGCACTGCCAGCCGCCACCGTGTACACTGCATCGGCTTCTTTTAAGTATGTCCGCAGTTGTTGCCAATCTCCAATTTCCTGATCCATTACGTGATGTAACACTTTGCCCTGTTCATGAATTTCTTTACTCATAAAATCGGAGAAACCTTCCATGCCAATAGCCACGGCAGTTTCATCAAACTCAGAAAAAACTAAACTCAACGGCTCAAGTGTTTCTAACTCAAACGCTGAAACCTGACCTTCAGTATCTATTCGTAGCAACTGTTGATTGTCTAATGCAGCATAGCTGGTGGTTTCTATCGAAGCAGACACCACGTCGGATGACAACACCACCACGTCTTCACCTTTGGCAATTATCAGCGGTGAGCCCGCTCGAAACGCCCACAGCTCTCCGGTTTTTGTTATCAGGACCACGGTATTTCTGCCGCTGATTTTTTTCATCACTGTCTGAAACACGCTCATTGAGATCTCCCTCTGCTGCAAGTTAACCATCGATACTTCTAACATTGCCACAATTACCTCGGTATCTGTTTGGGACAAAAAAGAATACCCCGTAGCCATGAGTTCAGTTTTTAGCTCCTGATGATTCTCCGCCACTCCATTGTGGACGACAGCAAACGCACCCGATGCCGCCAAGTGCGGATGAGCGTTCGCCTCAGTAATCCCGCCATGTGTAGCCCACCTCGTGTGTCCAATTGCCAGCTCGCCCGCTGGCAGTTCCAACGCTTTGACTTGGCCAATTCTGCCCACATGTTTTTCCAGTTGAAGGCGATCTGAGTTAGTTACCGCCACTCCCCAGGAGTCATAGCCCCGATATTCTAGTCTTTGTAAACCTGCTAGTACCTTGGGACCGGCATCGACTCCTCTGACTGCATATATTCCACACATCGTGTTCCTTTTTGACAGCCATACCTTTCGCAAAAACACGCGAAACGTTGGCCATCACTGTCGTTAGTTGGTACCTGAAAAAAGTGACAAACTACTGTTTGTCTTGACTGGTAAAGACTGTTGTATCAGTTATTACTAACTGGTTTTGAGTCTCAACTTAATTGGAAGGTCAAACTCCCAGAGGGCTCCCGCAGATACTCTCTTAGCCTAAATAGATTAGGTTCAGAGGTCCGATTGTGTTCACTATTTAAGTGAAAACACCCCCTCCTCGTCTCCCTTGAAATCAAGGGCCACACGCTCAAAAATGGTGGTGAAGGTTTTCCTTTCGTTACTTACTAATTTCCTCAACTGTATTCTACCAGATTATGAAGTTGCGTGGTATAATAAGCATTCGTTCAGCGTACATTTCCTCGTATACAAGCGAGGAATAAGGAACCTATGAAAACAACTATTCACCCCGATTGGCATACCGATGCTGTCGTCACCTGTGGCTGTGGTAATACCTTTACTACTGGCTCAACGGTGACTCAATTAACTGTTGATATCTGCAGCAAGTGTCACCCATTCTTTACCGGTGAGATGCGATTCGTGGACCGACAGGGTCGCGTTGACAAATTTATGCAGAAAATGAAAAAAGCTGAAGCTCAACAAGAAAAGCGTTCTGGCAAGAAAAACAACCTGCCGAAAGAGGATCCTCGCTCATACCAAGAGATTCTCAAATCTCAGCAAGCTCAGTTGAAAGCTCAAACTAAAGCCGCGTAGATGTCATTCAATCCATATCAGTCACAGCTCGATCAAATTGATCAGCAGATTTTAGAGAACCAGTTGCTCCTTGATGATTCTGAGATGGCTGAGTTGGCTCGACAAGAAATTGTTCACCTTCAAGAACAAAAAGTGATGTTGACTCAAGCTGCCAGTGATTATGCTGATAGCTTAGTCAGTAGTGAAGTCGCGCCCACCACCGAGCACGTGAACTGCATTTTAGAAATTCGCCAAGGCGCCGGTGGTGATGAGGCGCACATCTGGGCGACTGACTTATTGCGGATGTATACCCGATTTGTAGAAAAAGTTGGACTGAAGATTGAGTATATTGACGAGCAGGTAGTCAAAGTCAAAGGTAAGACCTCGCTGGTGAGTTTTCCGAGCGCCACTGCCGATACTCCCACTGAGAATCCGCTCCTGTCAGCCTATGATATTTTCAAGTACGAATCCGGGGTTCATCGTGTCCAACGAGTCCCCGTAACTGAGGCTCAAGGCCGAGTCCATACCTCAACCGCCTCAGTCGCAGTTTTACCGGAGGTTCACCCCCAGGCAGTAGTCATTCGAGATGAGGATCTTGACTGGCAGTTTGTCAGAGCTGGTGGCGCTGGTGGTCAAAATGTGAACAAGGTCAACACGGCGGTCAGACTCATCCATAAACCAACCGGGATTGCGGTCTCAGCTCGAGATGCTCGAACTCAGGGTCAAAACCGAGAGTCAGCTATGCAGCTACTTCGCTCACAGCTCTGGGAAATTGAAGAAGAAAAAAGACTGCAGGCGGAAGGCGTGGCGCGAAGCGCTATTGGGCGAGCGCAGCGAGCCGAAAAGATTCGCACCTACAATTATCCTCAAAATCGAGTGACTGACCATCGCATTAACAAGTCATGGTACGACTTAGAAAACATTCTTGAGGGTAGCTTAGATGATGTAGTGGTGGGCTTAAAACAAGCCTTTGAGAACACCAGCAATGAAACACTAACCCCAGTCACTGAAACAGAATCCAGTGATGATCTGCGGTAATTTTGGAAGAAAAAAAATTCCTAAGTACTTCCCCGTAAAGTTACCGTCACCGTTTGTTGTTGAGTTTCGCGCCAAAATTTGACCGTCATCGTATCGCCAATCTTTTTGCCGTTAATGTACTTTGCTAGGTCGGTTTCTTTTAGAGATTGGCCATCAAGCTCAGTGATAATATCACCGAGCTGTAGCCCAGCTGCCACAGCAGATGAATCTGGTGTAACTTCCATAATGTATGCACCTTGGGGTACTTCATTAAATAGAGCCGCTTGTTCGGAGATCATTCTATATCTGACACCCAAAAATGGTCGGTTAAACTGCCCAGTACTATTAAAGTTTTCCAGGGAACTCCTGATCACATTGATTGGAATCGCGAAGCCAATATTTTGAGCATTCGCAGTCACGGCTACATTCACTCCAATCACACTCCCCGCACTATCTAGCAGTGGACCACCAGAGTTTCCGGGATTAATTGCCGCGTCTGTTTGAATTACATTCTCAAGCGACTCCATCAAACCACCGACTGGATTTCCCGCTTGAATACCCCGACCCAGCCCCGAGACCACACCCGTGGTAACCGTATGACGGAACTCTCCCAAGGCGGTGCCAATAGCGATCACCGCTTGGCCCACCCGCAATTTATCTGAGTCCCCCAGTGGTAAAGCTGGTAAGTTAGCTCCATCGATCTGAATAATGGCAATATCATTGGTCGGATCACGGTAAATATTTGTGACCGCATACTCCTTGTCGTCTTTATCAAAGACGGTGTATTGGGATTGATCACCTGAGACTACATGCTTATTCGTCACCACTAGCCCTTGATCAGAGACCACGAAACCAGTCCCAATATCTCGTTGTACTTGCTCTGTCTGAGTCGGCTGAGAAGGCATACCAAAGCCAAATCCAAATATGTTCCGGTCTAAAACTGGCTGTTGTTGTTTGATGGAAACAGTTACTACCGAGGGTGAGGTGGACTCAGCCACATCTGCCACTGAACCGCCATTTTGAGGCAATAAAGTTCCTTCTCCATTCAAGTTTTTTGAGGATGCTGGCAGTGAGGACAAACGTGCCCTACCTAAAACATAATCCAGAGGCTTAACGCCAAAAACTCGGTCAGCTAAGGCTCCGCCAAAAAAAGAGACTAAGATTAAAATTGAAACCGACAAGCCTAAAAAAAAGGTTTTTACTTGAGGAGAAGGCGTTCTCATAGAGATATAAGTCTAGCACTATTACTTCTGACCCGCAAGAAACTGTACTGCCTCAAGCTTAAAAAAGCTTAAATCTGTTCGATAGCGGTGAACAACAGCTCATCCTCTGGGGTATCAAGGTTATCGTTAGCTTCCACATCAACCGCGATGCCTTTTTCATGAATTAAATCACCATTTGGAGTCAACCACTCGGCAATAGTCACATGCATGCCACCACCATTGCTTAAGCTAAATTGATCCTGAACGGTGCCTTTGCCAAAGGTTTTTTCACCAATTAATTTTACGTTCCGCTGATCTCTCAAGGCACCGGCCATGATTTCCGACGCTGAAGCACTACCTTTATTTACGATCACTACTAAGGGAATGTTTGCCAGCCGAGCTTCACCTATGGCTTCGTACTCTTGTTGCGAAAACTTTCCTTTTTGAATTACCACGACTCCACTCTCAATAAACTCACTGCTCAGAGCAATGGCGCCATCAAAGAAACCACCAGGATTATTGCGTAAATCCACTACCACTCCTGTCAAATTCTGTTGGTTCTCCAGGATTTGATTCACCGCTCTGTCCCACTCACCTGGAGTGCGTTCGCCAAATCGAGAAACTTTGATGTGAGCGACTCGCTTGCCGTTGTGCTCCACAAACTCAAGGTCAACCGTTTTCACGATCACTTCTCCCCGTGCCAAAGTCACGTCAAAAGGCTTGGCTTCACTGGGAGTTTCTGTATTTTGTCTAAATAAGGTCAAGGTCACATCAGTGTCTTTATCACCTCGAATGTGTTCCACTGCTTCACTCAAAGACCACCCAGCTGTATCTTGATCAAAATTTTTGCTGGGGTCTTTAACGTGTAGAATTAAATCACCGGCCTGGACTCCAGCCTTGTCAGCTGGCATATCTTGCAAGGGAGCAATCACCGCTAACGTATTTTCGATATAGCCCAGCTCTATGCCAACTCCATAAAATTTACCCGCGAGATCCTGAGTGGTACGAACATTATCAGCGGGAGGTAAGTAAACGGTGTATGGATCTTCCAGAGCCGCAGTCATACCGGCAATTGCCCCATTCACCATGCTCACCGGTACTAACTTATCAGTTCGGAGATAACTTTCTTGCAATTTACCCCAAACCTCCCAAAAAGTGGCAAATGACACGTCCTCATACTGCTGTGGGGGCGCTTGATTAGTAATGTTGCCGACTTTACTACCTAAGAGTCGCTGCGCATTTAAGGGCAAGGCGCCGGTTTGTCCAAAACGAAAACCAATAGAGCCACCTAATATTAGTAAGAGTAAACCAATAATAACGTTACGGAAAAGCGGCAATCTATTGTGCATGACTGCTTATTGTAGCCTGTTTCATCTAATCAGCAAATCCAAAACCCAAGATTACAAGGTTTGGGTAAACGGCAGCATAGCTAAGTGTCGAGCTTGCTTGATCGACCGAGCTAGATGTCGCTGTTGTTTTTGAGACAACCCAGTTTTGGCACGAGGGATAACTCCACCCTGTTCAGTAATGAACTTTGACAACAAATCGACTTGAGTGTACGAAAAGGTCAAATTTTTATCGGCTGGGGCCGGTTTAGTGGTAATACGCTTGCGTCTTTGAATCATATATTTCTTTATTAACTATTTACTTAATACTTTTTAAAAAGGAATGTCATCGGCGACATCTTCAACACTACTAACTTCATCACTAGCTGCTGGGGTGTTAGCTGCGGGCTCCACAGGGGTGGATTCCTCTGGTCCATCATCTGCGGCTCCTCGGTTACTGCTACTGGCAGCACCGCTGCGACTATTTGAAAGCAACATCATGTTGTCGATTACAATTTCGGTGGTTTTGCGATCTTGACCGTCATCACCCTTCCAGTCTCGAGTTTGCAACCGGCCTTCAACATAGACCTTGTCACCCTTGTGCAGAAGCTGGCCACAAATATCAGCTAGCTTAGCCCAAGCCACAATGTTGTGGTACTCAACTTTTTCTTGTTTTTCTCCCCCGTCCGCAGGCGTCCACGAACGATTGGTGGCAATGCTAAATGAGCACACGGCTGTGCCGTTGGGTGTATATCGCAAATTGGGATCTCTGGTGAGATTTCCAATTAACATGACTTTATTAAGTGATCGAACTGACATAGTTTCCTTTCGTTCTGTCTATATAACTTGAATATAGACCCACAACCTTGCACAAACCTTTACTCTGACTTAGGACTTTCTTTCAGATCTGCAACTACTAAGAGATGTCTCATGATTTGAACTTGGAGGTAAATATCCTTTTCGAAGGCTACTACCTGACCTGGATTCATGGAAATCGTGGTGTGAACGTAAAAAGCCTCGGTAAACCACTTACCGTGGTGCTTGATTTTATAAGCTAAGCGTCTTTTGCCCCAGTCTTCTAGGTTAACAATTACACCTTTGTGCTTAGTAAGTAATGCTTCAAAGGTTTTTTTGTAGGCTTGGAACTCAGTTTCGGTCAGAGTTGGAGGCAACAAGTACGTCAGAAAATACGTACGATCAGGGGTAGCAATTTTTGCCATAGGCTTTTATCTTTCTTGCTTGTCCAAAAGCTTGGGACTTTACGGCGTCACTTTTGACTGGGTAAAGGGACAAGACTAGAGGCGATTATATCACAGACTAGCCACCGACACACTCACTTGTAGAGGTGTTCCAGGAAGTGTCTGACGGACAGGTAATACAGCCGTTTACCCTCCAATCGCAAAATCAACGACATCACCTTCTTGCATTACGTACTCTCTACCTTCTTGACGTTGTTTACCCGCTTCACGCACGCCTTTCCACCCTCCCAGCGACACAAAGTGTTGGTAATCAGCCACATTGGCTTTGATAAACTTCTTGGTGAAATCCGTGTGGATCACTCCGGCCGCGTCCGGGGCTTTGGTTCCCTTTTTAATTGTCCAGGCGCGAACTTCCAGCTCGCCAGCAGTCAGGAAGCTTTGTAGCCCGAGTGTTTCGTATGCAACTTCAGCTAAACGCTCGAGGCCACTTTTCTCCCAACCCAAATCCTGAAGATACAGCTGCTGATCTTCCTCAGCCAACGTGGCAATCTCACTCTCAATTTTGGCAGAAACAACCACGATGTGGGACGATTCTACCCCTAATTTTTGGGCGAATTCTTGAAGTAGGGCGCCTTCGTTTACTACGGCTGCTTCGTCAACATTAATCGCAAAAATCTCTGCCTTGGCACTCAGTAGGTTCAACTCTTTGGCTACCTCCACTTCATCGTCACTTAAGTTGCTAGAAAAAATCATCTGGCCGTCTTCAATGATTTTTTTGAATGACTGCACCACTTCCCAGCGGAGTTTATCGGCTGGCTTGACCGTGCCCTTGGGTTCAGGCTGTTTTTCTAAAGTTGCCAGATCGGCTAGCTGGAGCTCAGTCCTAATGGTGCTCAAGTCCTCTACCGGACTGACTGCGCCCTCACGGATAATGTCAGCATCTGAAAATGCCCTCAGCACATGACAAATGACTGCCGTTTCACGAATATGAGACAAAAATTGATTACCCAAACCCTCACCTTGGGATGCCCCTTTGACCAAGCCGGCAATGTCCACAAACTCCACTGTGGCTGGCTTAAGCACTTTAGTGTGAACAACTTCTGCTAACACTGCCAACCGCGAGTCCGGCACTGAAGCCACCCCCACGTTAGGATCAATAGTAGCAAACGGATAGTTGGCGGCTAAAGCTACTTGCTGTTTTAGGAGCGCATTAAACAAAGTTGATTTACCGACATTAGGTAAGCCAACGATCGCTATTGAGAGATTAGACATATGTATATTCTATCAGGAGCTGATCTAAACCTTTATCACCTAGAGAAGAAACCCAGCTTGGCATATAATGTTGCGCCAGAAACACTCATCATGTCACTCTTACACCACGAGCACGAAGCCCCACTTTCGACATCTCCCGCCCTTCCAATCTCCCCAGAGTTTATGGCTACGGCAATGCTGGGTGAAACAGCTGTTGAAGCTGATTCAACCCGAGAGCCAACACCTGATCTTGAGATCACCAGGCTTGATTTTGGCACTGTGGCTATTAGTCGAGGTAAATGGCATCAGAGCAAAGATAAGGCGGCTTTTAAAACCGAGCTCAGAGATATCTTTATCACAGCCCTCTGCGAGAAAAAGCAGATCTCAGTTGAAGAAGCTGCCGCCATTCTTGATACAACCCCGCAGTGGGAAAAGTTCCTACAGGACATGGATTTGCGAGTTGAGGGTTCAGGGTTTACCGTAGCTCATCACGGCAACCCTGAGATCGACCCCTTCAGTCAAGAGTTCCAAGCTCAGCTGACTGCTCGGACGGTGGCTTTGATCGAAGATGCGGTCTCAACTAAAGGCTGGGTGGGTGAGCCAATTGACTCGCTGTATATTGCTTCAATGACACTGCTTGATCCCGGTTGTCATACTGTTGTCACCCACCTAGCAGCGCGAAACATTCACATCAAAAAACTCAGAATTTACCGCATGGCGTGTGCCAGTGGCATGATGGGGGTCGTTGATGCCCATCAACGCGCAGCTGTGGGAGAACACGTCACTAAAGCTGAACCTCGGGTAGTGGTAGCTGCGATCGAAGATATTTCGGGCACCTGCATGGATATCCGACCAGATTTAGAAGACCTTGCTTCTCCCAGTAACATCAGTAAATTTACCACGTATTGGGTTTTTGGCGCAGCCGGTATTGCCATGGCTTTTGATGCGAGGGACTCAGCAACTGTACTAGCCCCTCCATCCGTCAGAGTTTTTCTGAATGCTGATGAACCGGTGATGTCTAAACCACGACTCTATCAAGATCAGCCACCAGCTGAACGACTGGCCCAAACTACCGAGCCACCTTGGTATCAACCCACTCAAGGGGTGTTTGATACAAATAGCCTTAAGGCCTATCCGGATGGGGTTGTGACTGATATAGTCGACTCCAAGCACGTCATCCTGAATGGTGATGCCGCCTTCAAACAATTTGTCTCGTTCGTACCTTTGGTAGCTTTAGAACAGTTATTCACCGCCGCCCTAGCCGGTCACACCCCCGAAGTGACTGTTTGTCACCAAGCCAATAAAACCATCGTTGCGGCTTTAGAAAAGAAGACCAGAGTGCTGTACGGCTATCTCACTTCTTTAAGCTCTGAGGAACTCACAGAGCTTTCCTCAATTCTGGACGAAGCTATTTTAGGGGAGACTAAAGACCAAAGAAAAGAAATTTTGGGAAAACTGTATGACCGAGGAAAAAAAATGAACATCGCGGTCGTCCCCTTCAAATTTCTCGAAAAATCAGAATTTTTACCCATGTTTAAACAGGTACTAGAGCTCTATAAACTAGTCCGAGCTGCCGTGGAAAAGAATCGGCTGCCCGTGGAAATCAATATCCCCACCTTTGAGTGGGTGATGGACCGCGTGGGCATCAATAATGTCAGTGGTCCCACCACACTGTTAGCGGAGGCTCAGTTGATGCAGGAAGGCGTGATTAAGGACGGTACCATTGTCTTGGAAATATCTTATGCTGTTGGTACTGCCAGTGTGGTGGCAGCCATTACTAAGCAAGTTCACCTGTCCCCCCAGCGTATAATACCCACCTATGGCTAAAACAGTTTTAGTGGGAATCTCCAGTGGAATTGCGGCTTTTAAAGCCGTTGATTTAATCAAGCTCATTCAAGCTGAAGGGCTCAAGGTCTCAGTCATCACTACTGAAAGTACTCAAAAAATGCTTTCTAGCTTAGATCTGTCCAAAACGCTGACTATCCCCGTTGAGTCAGAACTTTTCGAACTCGACTTTGAGTACCAAAAAGTTCTGGAGCACCGCCAAGTCCGTCATATTGAACTAGCGGACCAAGCAGCAACGATGGTGATCGTGCCAGCCACCGCCAACTCCATCGCTAAGCTGGCCCATGGTATTGCCGATAATTTACTCACCACTACGGCTTTGGCTGTTACCGCGCCCATAATTATCTGCCCCTCTATGAATGTGAACATGTGGCACAATCCAGCGGTTCAGGCCAACATGGCACTCCTGCGCCAACGCGGATACATCATCATCGAGCCCACTTACGGCCTGTTAGCTTGTGGCTATGAAGGTCAAGGCCGCCTAGCACAGGTGGACGACATTTTTGCAGAAGTTATGAATCAGCTTCGTCGCACTCAGTCATTAAGCGGCCAAAAAATCATCGTCACCGCCGGTGGCACTCAAGAAAAAATCGATGACGTTCGGTTTGTCACCAATCGGGGTTCTGGAAAAATGGGGGCGGCCCTGGCTGACGCCTGCCACCTCAGAGGCGCCGAGGTGGTACTCCTACGAGCTAACTCAGCTGTGACGCCTCGTTATTTATTTGAACAGGAAACCTTTTCCACAACTGATGAGTTGCTACGGTTGGTTGAAAAACACTCCCCAACTGCGCAAACTTTCTTTCACACGGCCGCTATCTCAGACTTCACTGTAGCGACGCCTCACGTAGGAAAAATTAAAAGTGATTCCCCCACTACTGTACAGCTCCAGCCACAGATAAAAATTGTCAATCTAATTAAAAAAATAAACCCTCAGATAAAATTAATTGCCTTCAAAGCCGAATTTAATTTGCCCGAAGCAGAGCTGATTTCGGCGGCACAAAAAAAGCTCATCACCGCCAACGCTGACGCGGTGATCGCAAACGACATCAGCCAAAGTGATCGCGGTTTTGATGCCGATCAAAATGAAGTGATTATGATTACGAAGAATTCTCCGCCTTACAAAATTTCCCTGACCTCCAAAACTAAACTTGCTGAGAAAATCCTAGACCAGCTGGCGCCGATCTTACTTGCCGCCGATGAGCTGAAGTAAGTAGATTATAAACCAAAAAAACCTCCCCAAACCAAAAACTCTGCCAGCTGACAGGGTTTTTGGTAACGACTTAGTTTATGAACGATGTGCCTCAGCCACTACCCCTGCTGTCTGTTTCTGGATCAATGTTTTCATTGGCATTGCCAGTGCGCTGAGCGGTTTGTGAACCACTATCGCTAGTACCAGTAGATCCCGGGGTGGATTGGCCTTGTTCATCTCGACCAACAGGTGAGTTATTTGTCATAAGCAACTCCTTTCGGAGTCATAATTTATAGTAACTGTACGTTACCCCACCGATGTTACCCTGAGTCAAAAATTAGGTAAGAACTCCGTGAGCCAGAATCACCCAGGTTGGTTAGTAACCCAGTGACTCTTTGACTAGAATTATGGTGACTCGTTGAGGATTTACCTCATTGTTGTATATCAGGAGCTTACTGACATTACTGCCTGCGACTCCATAGGCTTTGCGTGCCCGTTCAGACTCTAAGGGTAGGACGTAATCATAAATTCGCTGTAAACCTGCCGCTGTATCCTTCACCAGTTTTTGCGCCCCAACTACCCACACCACATGTTCAGCTCCGTAGACATACCCTGGCAACTGACTGCCAGTATTGGACGCTATCACGACGTGTCCCTCTTCAGTAAAGGCATGGACACTCCCGACTCCCCACTCGGGAGCGGCTCCCAACTGCTGCATTTGGCGATGTTGCGTATCTCGGCTCATTGTTTTCAGCTTGGTTTTAACTGAGTCGTAATCGCCCGATTCATTTAAATGCTCATTCAGTCCCAGCGTGTCCAAGGTCACTGAAGTCATAGTCATCACTTCTGCTCCTTTGGGAATCAGATCGAGAACTGCTTGCTTGGCCTGCTCGCCAGTGTCCACAATTTTGGCTTGAAAGCCATTCGACCTTAAGGCTTCAGCGGTTTTTAGTAATGTCTCAGCTGTAGGTAAGTGGTTCCACTCTGTCATACAGTCTCCTTTGTTTTAACTTTTCTTAATAACGTAACCAAATCTTCAAGTTCGGTATCATTCATGTCGGTAAATATAGGATCGAGTGAATCAAGATACTGAAGCCGAAATTCGCAAAAATTCTCTGTGGCTTCTGGTGTCAATTTCAGGAGGAGCAAACGCCGGTCGTCAGCATTCTCTACTCTAGTCATTAAACCTTTAGCCACCAGGCCGTCGGTTAACTGTGTCACTGCTCCACTGGTCACGCCCACCTCTCGAGCCAAATCCTTGACCGAAACTCCGGCGGGATGCTTAAACAGCTCAAATAAAATATCGGTCTGAGATTTACTGAGTGAGTGACAATCAAACGGCACACCCCGGTTGCCTTTTAAGCTCCGGGATAAACATGACACCCGCTTAATAATTTCCTCTAATAAACCCTGTCGTTTTTTCACACCAGCCTTTTTGTGTTAGTGATATTACTTTAGTAATTAAATAGTTTAGTTACTAAATTGTTATTTGTCAAGGCCTAAGCTCTGAGTAAGCCACTAACCGGTCGCTGTAGTTTTGAGTTACTTGATCAAACTGGCCACCGCAGGTAATAAGATTGAGCCGTCGGCCGTCGGTCATCGCAAACACCTCCTCTAGAGGAAAGTTGGCATCTTTATACGTAGCGAGTCGTGTCACTACAAAAGTTAGTTTTTCCTGATTGTTGCCAGTAACCACTATCTCATCGCCTACTTTAAGCTGGTTTAAGTTGTAGAAAACGGCGGGTCCGCCATCTTTAGCATCATAGTGACCCGCAATCACCGCACTGCCGATCTCTCCAGGCTGTGGGCCTCGCTCATACCAGGCTACGTTCTCATCTAGTTTTGGGACATCCATGCGGCCTTCCGCATCCTGACCCACCCACTCAACTTGGGTGGATACATTTAACCTGGGAATACTCAGGGCAACTGGTTGTAAGGAGATCTGGAATGGACTCGGACTGAGGCCGGGAGAGACTTCAAGCTCGGTTTCAATGGAGGTGGTTTGGCTACTTGGTTGAGTAAATAAGGCAGCGGACAGACTGTGGTTGGTAACCACCAAAAATCCCAGGACAATGCCGATCAAGCCTAAACCTAGAAAAACAATTTTTTTCATGTACTCCATTCAAAGAGCAGCATGAGCCCAAGCCCATACTGCTCTTCTTAAATAGCTGTGGCTTTATGCTCAGCGCATGGTGCCGTAACCGGTCACAGGAGCTCCAGTTAGAGTGTCCGTGGTCATCGGTGAGGGGCTGGGACTTGGTGTCGGTGTCGGTGTCGGTGACTGTGCTTGTGCTAATCCAACTCCCACTGCCATGGCCATGAATAAAACAAACATGGCTACTACAATATCTTTTTTCATAGGCGGTTCTCCCTTACTACTTATTACTTAATTTGATAATAGCTATAAGCCGTCACAACTCTGCGATATCTGTGTAAGAGCCGGGTAATCATTGGCTGAAAACGAGTTGAGGATCAGCTTATGGCCTGAGGGTTTGGTCAAAAAATTCCAGACTTCGCCTCATGGCCAGCGAAAAGTTTTGGGTGATGTCGTGGTCGTCGCCTTCGTAGAGATATATCTCGGTTGGCTTGTTAATTGCTGTTAAAGCATCAGCCAGCTGTTGAGAAAACTCCCAAGGCACCGTGGCGTCACCTTTAGCGTGGTGCAGCTGAATGGGACCAGAAGTATCACTTAAGTAAGGATAGGCAGAAATTTCTTGCCAAAATGTATTTTGACCATCCGGCTGTCCAAACTGCTCAGTTAAGACTTGCCGCCAGTTACGATTGTTACTGGGCGACGGGGTCGGTCGAGGGGAACCTCCGCGACGCCAGCTATTAAATATTTGGGGGTAATCAGCCACAACTCCACCCCAAATAACTCCAACTTTGACATCTTGAGTAATCACCATCGCTCGAGAAGTAATGTACCCACCCATGGAGTGCCCCCACATGCCGATACGTTGAGCATTAACATCTGATCTGCGCTTGAGTGATCCTACCCCATTTAAAACGTCAATCGTGTAGTCAGGTGATCCGTATCCACCTCGAGCATCACCCTCTGAGCTGCCATGCCCGCGGTAATCGGATTTAAACACGATGTAACCACTCCGAGCAAAGTAATCAACGTATGATACATAGCGCTCGGTGGTTCGGTACTGAGCGGGCGGAATATAACCATGATTAAAAACAATCACCGGCCAACCTGATTCAGGTTGCGCGCCCGTGGGCACGGTCAGTAAACCATAAATTTTTAAGCCGTCTGACAGATACGAAACTCGATAACGCTGATAGTTGCTCCCTCGAGACAAGGTTTCTTCAATCACAAACTCACTCCCCGGATACTCACGCGCTCGAAGCGTCGAAATTTTGAGTGACTCGCCCAGCTGAGTAATGGCGATTAACCCTGAATCGAGCACCATCTCTGCATCTGGATTCTCACTCATGGAAGCTGGGGCGTTGGGATCGGGAATAAATCCTGCTGGAGCTACAAAGCGACCAGACTGCCAAAACCAAATGCCGCCAGCGACCAATAAAAGAAGTAACAGCGGTAAAGCTTTTTTCACACTTTATATTGTAAAGTAAGGTTTGGTTTTTTCATGAGGGCTTTAGAAGGAATTTATATGCAAAAGGCCCCGCCTAAGCGGGGCCTTCATTGGTAAGCAGCGATTACTTCAAATCACCACAAGCGGTATAGACACTCGATTCCGCTGCCGATTTATGAACATTAATTGCTAAGGTTTCAGACGAAGCAATTAACTCTTCCATGGTCATATCTAGGGTTGTCTCTGAGGAGCCATCAACCACATTTGACAATGGATACTGGACTGCCCCTAATGTGGCACAAGAGCCCACATGAATGTGAGCAGGCTGAGCAGCAGTCAACTCTCCTCCCATTAAGTTGAGCACCACCACCACTGAGCTATCATCAAGTTCCGTTAAAACTGCGGTTCCGCTTTGGCCAGACTCATTTTGCTCCAGCAAAGTGATGGTTCTAACTTGGGCATTCATCGCTAATGAATCCTCAGCGTCATCAAGACCTTGTTCAGCTTGCAGTCTCATATCAGCTGTTTCATCAACTGTTGGTGTTGCGTTCGGATCAGTTGATTGATCAGATACAGCCTGATTACAGCCAGCCAGCAGCACGCCAAATGCGGCGATAAAAAGTATTTTTTTCATAGACTCCCCCATAAATAAGTGATTCGAGTAGCATAAGTAATCAAGTAACAATAATTCGTAAGTACAAAGTAAGAAATTGACTAGGTCTGGATTCTAGGATATGTTGGATTACTGAACCTGGATGACTTGGGAGCCTGAATTTAAGCGGCGCTAGCAGGCTTAGGAGCTGCTTTTAGACGGTTGTTGAGTTCTTCTTTAATTGACTCTATCTCAGACTCCATGCGCACAATCCGCCGCTGTAAATCCGTATTGGCCGGAGAGCCCATTTGAGGTTCAAAAAAGAAATCAATTGGGTGAAAAGTCGCATCCGCAATTCTTTTAAGCGTGTAAATGCTCGGCTCTCGGCTCCCCATTTCATACGCGCTGATGGCTCTGGTTGAGAGAGATAGCAGCTCTGCTAGTTCGAGCTGCTTCATTCCCGCCGCCGATCGAGCTTCACGAATGCGTTTGCCTAAAAAATCTGGTAAATTCATACAGCAGTTACCTCCTGGGTATCAGCCTTGTCCCGCACCAGATACCCTTGTGTTTCTAACTCCGTCCGAATGAGATCAGCCCTAACCCAGTCTTTCTGCAGCCTGGCCTGCTGCCGCTCCTCTAGCTGCTTTTGAACTGCCAGCGGTAGAGTCTCGACGGGCAGTGGCTGATTAGTTGTAGCCATGGCTTGCTCAGCGGTCACTGCTCGCAAACCCAGTCCCAACCACTCGTCAAAACTAATGAGCAACTCATACTTATCAGAGCTGGGAATGTTTGATTTCAGCATTTCCCACATGACAGCGACAGCTTCAGGCGTTTTCAAATCTTCCTCTAAAGCCTGAACAAACCGTTCTCTGAACCCGTTTACCAAAGCTAACTTATCTTCTGACAACATAGTTCTACCCTGGTCTTTTTTTAATGACAAGGTCTGAGCTACCAACCGGTCGTAGGTTTTTTGCATGCCCTCGACGTTTTGCCAGGTGAAGTTGGTTTCACTTCGATAGTGACTCGTTAAAAATAAAAGCCGGAGGGCTTTGGGATTAATATTTCGTTTCAAAACATCATCAATGGTGTAAAAATTTCCCAGAGATTTGCTCATTTTTTCACCCTCAACCATTAAGTGATTGTGATGTACCCAATACCTCACAAACGGTTTCTTGGCCGTCGCAGCCTCACTTTGAGCAATCTCATTACTATGATGAACATTGATGTGATCAATTCCCCCGGTGTGAATCTCAAATTGATCACCCAGGTACTTCATGGCCATCGCCGAACACTCAATGTGCCAACCGGGAAAGCTGCGGGGATGCCACGGACTTGGCCAGACCATAGCGCGATTTTCCCCTGGCCGCTCAAACTTCCACACCGCAAAATCACTCGCATTTTTTTTGCCAGGAATTCGTTCAATTCGGGCGCCTTCTCGCAACTGCGATATATCAATTAAGGCCAACTTGCCGTAATCATCTAGTTTGGAGGTATCAAAGTACACGCCGTCACCCTCAATCACATAAGTAAAGCCCTTGGCTTCCAGAGTTTTGACCAGCTCGAGCTGGACTTCAATGTGCTCAGTTGCTCGGCAACTGACATCAGGCCTCAGATTTCCCATCAAATCCATTGACCGCCAAAAGTACTCTTCAAACTCCCGCGCTACCTCCCAAGCAGTTTTTCCATACTTACGAGCACCTTTTTCCAGTTTGTCTTCACCGGTGTCGCTGTCTGAGGTCAGATGCCCTACATCGGTCACATTTTGGACAAAAGTGACTTTAAAGCCAGCTTGTCTCAAAGTCCGGATCAGGACATCATCCATAGTGTACTTCCGTAAGTGACCCAAATGGGTGTAGTCATACACAGTCAGGCCACAAGCATATAAACCTATTTTCGGTGAGTGAATGGCTTCCACGGTGTCTATTTGACGACTTAAGGTGTTGTAGAGTTTCATGAAGTTCTTTCAGCCTGATTCTAATTGATAATACCGTTGATTGCCATCTGATTATTTACCAAAAGCTTTTTCCCGTCTGATTATTTGCTGCTAACCGCCGATGCATCTCACTTTCCTTGACAAAGTGAGCTGAAATAGGCCGAATGGCGAGCTCCGCCCCAATCATTCTCAGGGTAAATACTACTAATAAAATTTTATTATTTTCTCTCCGGGCAAATAGTAAAAACCGCTCCTCATAGGGAAATCGCCAGTCTTGCTCTTCCGTCATATTCTCATGAGGGCGTTGTTTGACTAGGGCTAAAAACCCATACTGATCTTTGACTGCCACCTCAATCTCAGGCGCCGTGACTCCATGTTTACGCTCATTTTTGTCATGATTCCCGTGATCCCACTGAAACTGAAACGAACCCATCAAGCCCAGCGCAATGAACGCAAAGTTATGAGAGTTACGGGAATCTGGTGGTTCTGACTCGTATGAGTAAGGACGAACAAACGACATAAACAAAAACAGCCTCCCGAAGGAGGCTGGTGTGTTGCAAATTTTTAATCCGAAAACTTACTGGCCTCCTTGGGGATGGGTCACATTAAAACAATAGCCAGTAGTGCGAAGTCCGCGATTCATAAAAAAATATTATAAGGTATATGTCAAATTCTGCAATTAGTTCACACTTTTGGGACCGCCCAGAGACTTACGTTGCAGCTCCATTTGAGCGACCGCGGCTGGTTTCTTACCTGAACCTCCCGGTCCAACCGGTCCTTTTTTGGTGCTACTAGGCATGACAATAGTTTGGCGTTTTGCATCTTCTTGATGCTGTTTTTCCGCCTGCTTTTCCTCCTCAGACTGCTTTTTCTTCTGCATCTCCTCTTGATAGCGTTCCTGTGCGACTGTTTGTTGCGCCTGATTCAGATTTTGCCACCGGCTCAACATCTGTTTTTTGCGAGCTTGAGTTTCAGGGTTATCTGTATCAGGGTTAATACCCAAAAGCGAGTTAATATCGAACAAACTTTTAAGCCCCTGAGCCACATCGTGAATCGGCCGATCGATTAATTCATCCGAAATTGTACTTACTTCTCTTGGTTGTGCGGGTACTGCTCCGGTTGCAGGTTGCTGAGTGCCTAAAGCCGAACCACCAGTGGCAGACTGAGCACTACTGGTTTGTTGCTGTCCCAAGGTTTTTTGCTGCATCGCCGCACTCATGGCATTGTCATCAAACTGCTCAAATGAGTCATTAAACGAACCGAAACCGGCATTGAAACCACCAGAGGGTCGTGGTCGGGCAGCGGGTGTTGTCATACTTAAATCGGATTTGCTTCTGAAACCGGCGCATTGACCGGCACTGGGATTTTACTGTGCTCCAGTTGCTTTATCTCAAATTCTTTAGTGGCTTCAACGTGTTGCTGTGTCTCTTCTTGAGCGGCGGCTGCTTGCTGGACACGAGCTTGGTATGCCGGCGTGTTGACAATCGTTTTAAGCTCAGCCGTCTCTGCTGCCAAGGCTTGTTGGTCGGCTTGATCTTGAACTTGCTGTTGAGCTGCAATCTCCTCGGCTGTTAACTGTGGCACAGCTGGCGGCGGCTGAGTGGCTGCCTCAGGAACAGCACTGCTGACAGACGCGCCTGCGGTTCCAGGTTCTATAGGTGTTTTGCTTTTAGGATCATTTAAAATTTCCTCTAAAATATCGAGGGGACTTTTAGTGGGTGTGTTCGGCGCCGCAGCCGGACTAGCTGGTAAGGTAGTAGTTACAGGAACATCAGTCATACAGCACTAACCATACTAAATCGGTTGATACTGTTCAAGCTCAGTTTTAAATTGGCAACAGGTCTATCGGAGCTGGCTCTGTCCGAGGGGTACGTTTTTGGGTTAAACGCTTCTCCTTAAGTTTTCTGACAGACCTGGCAGCATGGTTGGCTGCTTCGGTAATTGCAAGATATAAATCCTTCGCTCGGCGACGAACCACAATATCTTTCCCCGGTAACTCAATCACATACTGAGCCACGGCAGCCTGGGTGTCATTCTTCTTCCGCGTGATGGCTTCGAGTGACACTTTGACCCGGGAGATGCGGTGACCAAAGTGAAATAGCTTCCGAGCTTGGCGAGTTGCCAAAGCGCGGATAGCCTCCGTAATAATGATCGTTTTGGACTCGACGATAACGACCATAGTGTTCCTTTCTTTGCCAAAAATGGCAAATAAATTGGGCAGGAGAACCTTGAACGTCACATGAGGCAGATGCAGCCAGAGAGCCTTAAACCAAAAAACCGACCTCTTGTGATACAAGAAAGTCGGGTGCGCTATGGATAAGATCCAAACCATTATCTGATATTAAATATATCAAAACGCTCCTCAAGAGCAAGGGGGTAAAATATATCAAACAGCCACAATCATCAAGAATTTGGCAAAGAACTACATCGCCCGTCGTCCTTCTAAGGCCCGAGCGATCGTCACCCCGTCGGCATACTCGATATCAGCCCCAATCGGTAAACCGTGGCCGATACGCGTTATTTTGACAGATTCAGCAAACGGTGATTGCTTGATCAACTCAGTGATGTAGAGAGCGGTCGCCTCCCCTTCCATGGTGGGGTTTGTCGACAAAATCAACTCATCAACTTCTGCCAGCCGAGTTTGGATATCTCGTAGGTACAACTGATCAGGACCAATATTATTGAGGGGTGAGATTGAACCATGCAGGACGTGATACAAACCGGTAAATTTTTCCGAACGCTCAATTGCAATTACGTCGAGTGGCTGTTCCACGACACACAACGTTTTTATGTCCCGAGTGGTGTCACTGCAGATGTCGCAGGGATCGGTTTCACTCACATTGTGACAAAAAGCACATAGTACGGTGTTGGCTTTTAGCGCCACCAATCGCTCGGCAAAGTCTTGAAGCTCACTTTCCGGATTATGGAGCAGATAAAACACTAATCGTTGGGCGGACTTGGGACCAATACCGGGCAAACGTTCAAATTTTTCGATCAAACGTCTAACTGCTCGGGGTAATTTATTCATGGCGATGATGGTAACAGATTAAAGGTCAGAAAAGGAAGTCCCAGCCAGTGGTTAACGGTAGCGGTTTATCTCATCCCGCAGATTCTTAGCCGCCTCACCAGGGTTAGGACTAAAAATAATGGCTCGAGATGAATGAATCAGCAAACCATCTTTATTAGCAGTCAACCCCCCCTTGAGCGTGGCAGGCAAATCACCACCTTGTGCCCCAATTCCCGGGACCAAGAAAGGTATCTCGCCCATGAAACTACGTAACTGAGCCAGTTCGTCAGGGTAGGTAGCCCCCACTACGATCATGCAGTTTTGGTTAGAGTTCCAGTCATCACGAATTTTCTCAGCCAGCACTTGCCATACTGGTTTACCATCAACTAATAGGTCTTGAAGTTCACCAGCACCCGGATTAGAAGTACGACACAAGATAATGCTGACTTTGTCATGTCTGTCTAAAAAGGGTTGCAAAGCTTCTTTTCCCAAGTAGGGATGTAACGTCATCGCATCAAAGCCCAGATCATCAAAAAAAGTCTGGGCATAGGCTTCATTCGTCGATCCGATGTCAGCTCGTTTCGCGTCCGCAATCGTAAAAATATCCGGATGTTCAGACTGCAGATACTCCATGGTCAGCTTTAGCTCGTGCCACCCCTGATCTCCTCGGGCTTCGTAGTAAGCTAACTGAGGTTTAAACGCGGCTGCAAACTCGTGGGTTTGATCAATAATCCATTTATTAAACTCAAATTGCGGGAATTTTTTGGTTTTGAACTGGGGGGGGATTTTTTCATACGTCCCGTCCAGACCAACGCACAGTAAAGAGTTAACAACCGTCTGTCGCTGCATATATTTACCTAAGGCACTCATAGCACTCCTTTAAAAACCGTGTCTGGCTGCCCACCCATGAGGATCAGCTAGCCAATCCTCCACCGATTCTTTTTCAGTAATTGTTAAACGAGACTCAGCCACTGCTTCCGCTAAAATAACTTGAAAAGTGGTCAAGGTGTGTAGGAGCACTCCAGCATCCTTGAAAGCTGCTTCAGCTTCAGCAAAAGCATAACTGGTGATAGCTAAGCAATCACTCACCTCACCCCCCTCACTGCGGATCGCCTCGACGCCCGACAAACTACTCATGCCCGTGGTGATGTGATCCTCAATCAGCAACACTTTCATTCCCTCAACTGTTCCACCTTCCACTCTTTTTTTGGTGCCATGGTCTTTGACGGCTTTGCGCACAAAAATTGAGGGCTGTTTGAGTGAAAATCCCAGGGCCGCACTGTGCGGGATTCCCGCCGTTTCAATTCCGGCAATCACTTGATACTGGATTTTCTGCTGACTCAACAGCTGTTCAAAACCCAAAATAACTTGCTGCCACTCCGCTGGGAAAAACGGAAAGCGACGGTTATCTATATACACTGGAGCTTTGATTCCAGATTTAAAAGTGATCGGGGCTTGGGGTTTAAAACCGACTGCCCCAATTTTAAGCAAAGCTTTAGCAATTTCCTTGTGGGTGTTCATTTGGGCTCCTTGGCGGTTTCTAACTCCTGATACGCTTCCTGAGCTAAGTGCGGGTTCCACATGGCGCCGGTAGCGGTCATGACCAAGTTCGCCCCTGCTTGGAGGTAGGCTTTGACGTCACCCGCAGTCATGACGCCTCCCACACCCACAATTTCATACTTGAGTCCTAGTTCCTGTTTCAAACGGGACAGCCGCTCTACCATTTCCAGACCTGCCCAACGAATGGCACTGCCACAAACCCCGCTAACTAAGCGACCTTTTCCGGGCAGCGCTTGCTGGCCCTCAGCGTCCACAATCTGGGCTGGAATGGTATTAATGGCACTAATGGCATCAACACTCTCTCCCAGCTGCGTAACGAGCTTTCTCAAAGCTTCTTGATCCTCAAAATAGGCAATTTTAATAATCAGTGGTACAGAAACTACGGCTCTGACAGCCTTCACAATCGCGACTGTTCTCTCGATATCAAAACAAAGTAAATGACTGGTGCCTTCATTCGGACAACTTACATTTAACTCCATGACTTTGACTCCGGTTTTAGCCACTAGCTTAGCTGTTTCTACCCAATCAGCAATAAAGTCGTCCACACTCCCACTACCCAATGTGCCCTGAAAACTGCCAATCACTAACTGACCCACTGGGGTTTGTTTGACTACCTGTTTCAGGTCTCTGGTCCAGGTAACGGGATCTTTCGAGGGCACCCCAAACGAGTTGGTAATTGAGAGTGGCTGGGTGTATTCAGTATTAGCGATCAACGGGAGTTTTGCCTTTTCCAAGGTCAAATCTCCGTCAACCTGCACCGCCAGCACATTGGGAACCTGATGCACCGGGTAGGTCCGGCTTCGGACTGTTTTGTAGACTACCGCTGAAAAACCTTTTTCCAAGGCAGCTTTTATAAACTTTCCATTCAATAAGGGTCCCGCCGGAATTCCTAGACGGGTGTGTAGTGGTATGCCTAGAAACCGAAAACTCGGTGGTGAACTAGGTTGCCATTTTACTTTATCAGCAAAGGCTCCGAAAGGCCCCAGCTCATAGTTTTCCTCATAGCTTCTGAGCGGGTCATAAAATGGTGCAGACAATTGAGCATGGCTACTGGTTTTCATATCACCACCTTTCCATTTTCAACCACTGTTTTTCCTCTCAGAACCACGGTCATGACTTTAGCGGGCAGCACCCAGCCGGCAAAAGGTGACCACCCGCATTTACTCTCATATCCTTCTTCCCCTACTTTCCAGCTGTGATTGGTATCAACTTTAATGTAGGTATCGGCTTGTTCAGGTAAATTAAAGATGGCTTTTGGTCGGTCATAGAGAACTTTACGAATGGCCTTTGTCGGCAACTTGCCCTCCTCAGCACCTTTGTACATCAATCCGAGAGCTGTTTCTAAACCAGGCACGCCATAAGGCGCGGGATCTTGTTTCTTCTCGGCTAAGGTATGGGGAGCATGATCAGTCTCGACAATATCAATGGTGCCATTGTTCAAGCCTTCCCATAAAGCATCCTGGTCTTTTTGGGTACCCAAGGGCGGCTTCATCATGGCCAAGCTACCCAGTTTTAGTTTGGCTTTTTCCGTCATAAATAAGTGATGAGGACAGACTCCAGCCGTGATAGCCTGCTTTTGAGCTTTTGCTCGGTGGACAAGCTCTACCTCAATGGCTTGGGTGATGTGGCATACGTGCAGACGCCTGCCATAGAGGCGAGCCAGAGCGATGGCAGCGGCTAACTCTACCCCTTCAGCGTGGACAAGAATTGGCTTCTCAGAGTGCCAGCTCTCAAACACTGCTTCTAACAAGCCTAGGTCTTCGAGTAGCATCTCGCCGGTGGTGTGGTTGCAGTACAACTTCAAACCAAAAACTTGAGGATGCTGACTAGCGGCTGCAAAGGATTTGGTATTATGACCGTTGGTACCAAAATGGAATCCGAGATCGCAGACTGCTTTTTTTTTGGCTAAGTTCAATTTTTCTTGCAGTCGAGCTATGGTAATGGTGGGCGTGGGGTTATTGGGCATATCAATAACCTGAGTAAACCCACCCTTTAAGGCGCTTCTGGTGCCAGTCGTGAAATCTTCTTTATGCGTCGCTCCTGGCTCACGAAAATGAACATGAACATCAATCAAGCCCGGTAGTTTCACTAGTGGCATCTAAACTCCTTCTTTGAGTAAGGTGAGTGCTAATAAGGCCATCCGCATGTACATGCCATTCTGCATCTCTTCTCTGATATAAACCGCTCGCTTATCAAGATCGACATCCATGGTAATCTCCCCAACTCTAGGTAAGGGATGCATTACAATCGCGGACTTCTTGGCTTTTTTCAGGGTTGAGGGCGTAATGACGTAGTGGTGCTTGAGCTGTTCGTACAGATCTAAGTCAGTGAAACGTTCTTTTTGAACCCGGGTAATGTACAGCACATCAGTCTCTGGTAAAACATCAGTCAGGTGTTGATGTTGAGTGATAGTCACACCTCGCTGCTGTAACACCGCAATTAAGTTTTGGGGCAAACATAAGATATCTGGAGACACCAAATTTAAGGTGATGGACTTATTGAGAGAGAGTAACTTTGATAAAGAGTGAACGGTCCGACCATTTAACAAATCTCCTACCAAGGTAATCTGGAGACCTTCCACCGAGCCAAAGTGTTGAGTAATGGTGTAGTAATCGAGCAAGGCTTGGGTGGGATGCTCACCCACACCATCGCCAGCATTGATGATTGGCTTGTCACAAAACTCGGCTGCAATTTTAGCTGAGCCGACTTCGGGGTGACGAATCACGATCACATCCGAGTAACAGCCAAAAGTTCTGACGGTATCGGCTAAGGTTTCACCTTTAGCCACTGACGAATAACTTACCCCCTGCAACGGGATCGTGCTGCCGCCCAGTCTCTGCATGGCTGCAATGAATGAACCAAAAGTTCGGCTTGAGGGCTCATAAAACAATGCCGTCATTAGCTTGCCTTTGAGAATGTCGTTTCCACCCTTCGTTTCCACTAATTTTTTCATGGCCTCAGCAGTTTTGGTCAATATCTGCAGATCGGCCGCGCTAAATTGATCCGCGCTCAAAGTGTCCTTGAGGAAAAAGTTGTTTCGGGCCATAAGTATCCTTTACGTTAGGTTGATGTATTATTATTTTTACTCTGTAAGTATTCCTGCCACGACTTGAGCTCTAAGTCTTCTAAATCATAGCGGTAAACTGACTCCACAAAGAAACTGGCAGCCTCAGTATTAGAGAAGATCGGAATACCATAGTCCACTGCCATTCGCCGCAAAACGTAGCCGTCAGTTTCTATGGTTGCCCCGTTCTCAACGGTGAACTCCTTTTGGGCTCCTGGCACAATAACAGCAAAGTCAAGTTTATGGTCAGTAAACAGCTCGACAACCGACTCCCGACCCGCCTCGGTGACTTTACTGACCCGATGAGCTTCGATGCCATTTTCATACAGAAAGATAGCGGTCCCGCGAGTCGCATACAGGGTAAATCCTAATTTCTGGAGTCTGACACAACTCTTTAAGAAACTGAGTTTGCCTTTCAGTCCTCCCAAACTCACTAAGACCGCTTTTCGTTGAGGATAGGAAATCCCTGTTGATAAAATTGCCTTCAAGTATGCCTCGTACATGTCTTGGCCAAAAGCTGCTACTTCGCCAGTTGAGCTCATCTCTACCCGGGTAATTGGATCAGCACCACGAAGTTTGTGAAATGAGAATTGGGGTGATTTGACTGCTTGAAAAGGAATCTCAATCTGTGACACCGGGGTGGGTTTTTGATTCAGCATCGCCGCCGTCGCTAAACTCATAAAATTATGATTAGTTACTTTGCTCACAAATGGCACACTTCGTGAAGCTCGGAGGTTGCACTCAATCACATAGGGTAAGTCATCCACGATCAAGCACTGCATATTAAAAGGCCCCGTGATCTCCAAAGCTTTGGCAATCTTGGCAGCAGAATCTGAGATTCGCTGTTTTACCAGCTCAGATAAAGTCACACTCGGTAACAACATCGTGGAGTCTCCGGAATGCACTCCCCCACTTTCTACATGTTCTGATATGGCTGACGCTATGACCTCACCTTTATTCGCCACCCCGTCAAAGTCACACTCCACTGCATCTCGTAAAAACCTGGTCAAAACCAGCGGGTGATCGGCAATATTTAAATCAAAAACATCTAAGTAGTGAATCAGCTGAGCCTCGGATTCGATCACGCTCATGGCTTTACCTGAAAGCACAAACGAAGGTCGGACCAAAATGGGAAAGCCCATCTTTCGACCGAGCTGTAGCGCCTCATCCATACTGGTAGCTTCCATCCATAGCGGTTGAGGTACATCCAACTGATCTAAGAGGGCGCTAAATGTTTGGCGGTGCTCAGCTCGATAAATATTGGCGGCAGTGGTACCCAGCAATGGTACTCCATACTTGGCTAACGGCAGCGCTAAGTTATTGGGAATCTGCCCGCCCACCGACACAACCACTGGAGACAGCTCCAGATCATAGATGTCTTGAATGCGCTCTAGGCTCAGCTCCTCAAAGTACAAGTAATCGGAGGTATCGTAATCGGTAGAAACCGTCTCGGGATTACAGTTAATCATCACTCCTGCATATCCTAATTCTTTGGCGGTTTGAACTGTATTCACGGCACACCAGTCAAACTCAACTGATGTCCCAATAGCATATGGGCCACCACCAATCACGATGATCTTTTTTTCTTTAGGGTTGGGAACATGATCTGAAATACTTCCTAGGTAAGTCATGTAGAGATAGTTTGTTTGAGCGGGAAACTCCCCAGCCATGGTATCAATTCGCTTGATGACTGGAACCACACCCTGCTCAAGCCGCTTGGCTCGAATGTCTTCGGGGGTCTGGGATCTGAGTCGGGCAATTTGCCGGTCAGCAAATCCGAGCTGTTTCGAGCTTAACAACAACTTCTTGGTTAATTTTGACGTGCTCTGAAGCTTCTGATAGCCATCAACAATATTTTTTAACTTCGCCAAAAACCAAAAATCTATACCTGTAATCTGATTGAGTTTTTTAAGTGATGCGCCCTTGGCCAAAGCCGCTGCCACAATAAACATCCGGCGGGGACTAACCTTCTCTAACTGCTGGAGCAGCTGCGCCTGCGAAAATTTGAGCAATTGATCATCAATTACACCCAAGTGACCGTTATTCAGCATCCGACTACCTTTTTGAATTGCCTCCTCAAAACTGCGGCCAATACTCATCACCTCGCCCACACTTTTCATCTCGCTACCGATGTCAACATTAACCCGGGTGTACTTATCTAAATCCCAACGAGGCATCTTGATGACTACGTAGTCCAAAGCCGGTTCAAAAAAAGCTGAAGTTTCTTTGGTAATTCGATTTTTTAATTCTGGTAACGTTTTTCCCAACGCCAACTTGGCCGCGATGTAGGCCAACGGATAGCCAGTTGCCTTTGAAGCTAAAGCTGAGGATCGGGAGAGCCGCGCGTTGACTTCAATAATGCGGTACTCAAAGGTACTGGGATTGACGGCATATTGAATATTACACTCACCTACAATTTTTAATTCCCGAATGGCATCCATAGAAATTTGCCTCAACTGAAAATACTCATGATTATCAAGCGTTTGCGACGGCGCAATCACAATTGACTCCCCAGTATGAACTCCAACTGGGTCAAAATTTTCCATATTACAGACAGTAATACAGTTATCATCCTTATCTCTAACAACCTCGTACTCGATTTCTTTCCAACCGCTTAAACACTCCTCTAAAATAATCTGGGGCGATGTGGAGAGTGATTTCTTCAGTAACACTTGCAGTTCGGCTTTGGTTTTGGCTACCCCAGACCCGGTGCCACCCAAGGCGAAGCCGGTCCTCATCATAACCGGATATCCTTGAGAGTCCGCAAAAGCTAAGCCTTCGGCAACCGAGGTGATAATTTTTCCCTTGGCAGTCTTGAGGCCAATACTGGCTAAACGTTGACTAAATATTTGCCGATCTTCGGTATCAATGATCGTTTGTACTGGAGTACCTAAAACCTCGACGCCATATTTTTTCAAGATTCCTTGGCGATATAATGCGATTCCGCAGTTAAGCGCAGTTTGACCCCCAAAAGACAGTAAAATGGCTTGAGGTTTTTCTTTTTGAATCACCTTTTCTACAAACTCCACCGTCACCGGTAGAAAATAATTACTGTCAGCCAACCCCTGGGAAGTTTGAATCGTGGCCACGTTCGGATTCACTAGAATAACTTCACAACCTTCTTCCTTCAAAGCTTTAATTGCTTGGGTTCCGGAGTAATCAAACTCGCCCGCCTCCCCAATCTTTAAAGCACCTGAACCCAAAATTAAGATCTTTTGAGGATTCTTGAGTGAGGTTTTAGTGAGCAAATTTTTTTTGGTTTTTATAGGCATGTTAAGCAGTCTTAATGAAATCAAATAACCACTGGGTATCAAAAGGTCCCGGACAACCTTCCGGGTGAAACTGCACACTTCTGATCTGTTGTTTAAAACTGAGCAGACCTTCATTAGTGCCATCATTTAAGTTTACAAACCACTCCTGATAGCCTTTAGGGATGCTGTCTTTATCAACCGCAAAGCCGTGATTTTGCGAGGTTAGGTATGCCCGCTTGGTTATAACGTCTTGGCACGGTTGATTCAGGCCTCGGTGACCGTACTTTAATTTATAGGTATCAGCCCCAACTGCCAACGCCAGTAGCTGGTGTCCGAGACAAATTCCTAAGAATGGCACACCTTTTTCAACTACTTTTTTGATGTTTTGAACCGTTGCGCCACACTGTTTAGGGTCACCTGGGCCATTTGAACACACCACGCCATCGATTTTCTCGGCTATGTCTAAGGGATTCATCTCCCAAGGCACTCGAATAACTCGATATCCTGCCTCCAACAGGCGGCGAATGATGCCGTGTTTGACCCCACAATCAATGAGTGCCACCGTCAAACCATTTGGCGTCGGTGAGTCGTAGGTTTTGACAACCTTCGAGCTGGTGAGCGCTACAAAGTTAGGCGCTGCCGATTCAGCAGCAGGTTCCCAGTTGGTTGTATTCTTAAAAGTAATCTTCCCGGCCATGGTTCCTTGCTCACGAATTTTCTGGGTCAGTTTTCTGGTATCCACGCCCGCAATTGCCGGAATCTTTTGTTCAATCAACCACTGGGAAAATGTTTTTTGTAACTGATGATGTGATGGCTCGGTAGCTACTTCAGACACAACGATCCCGTGAGCCCAAATTTTTTCGGACTCAAAGTTTGCCATGACCGTGGGGTGCAGCTTAACCGGTTGGGGCACGCCATAGTTCCCAATCAAGGGATAGGTAAAGGTCAAAATTTGACCAGCAAACGAAGGGTCACTCAGACTTTCACAGTATCCAGTCATGCCGGTAGAAAAAACCGCCTCTCCGGCGGCTTCTGCATGATACCCAACACTTACGCCTTCGAACAGGCTGCCATCGGCGAGGTGGAGGTACGCTGGGGTGAGAGGTTTTTGGATCATATAGACAGAAAAAGCCCGCCGAAGCGGGATAAACATACAGGATACGCATCAATAACGTATTGTTTTTTGGGTGAAGTGGTCAAAAAAAAACTAGTGGCTGGCACTAGAGTAGAGAGTTTAGACCTAGATTGAAGGAAAATCAAGTTGCAATCAGTGATTTTGTATAAGATTTTGTATAAGATGTTTATAACAGAGAATTCTTACCTCTAAACTAACCTCTGGCTTCCTCAATCCGTCTCAAATTTTCTTGATTCACACCCATGTCGCCCACGGCTTGAGCAACTTTACCATACGGCTGGCCATCTGGTCTGATCTCATCAGCTAAACGTATTAAGTAGCCATGTTCATTCAGGCCAAAAACCACTCCAGCTACGACTACTTTCGGCTCGATCCCCAAACCCTTCAGCGACTTCATTTCGAAGATTCGATCCATGAATAACTGTATGCCTTGTTGCGAACCAACGGTGCCATAAAACACGACTTCATCAAGTTGATAGCCTTTGCCTATTAAGACCTCCACCGCAGATATAGTTGAGCCAGCTGTGGCTAAACAGTCGTCCGGAATTACCAAGCGAATACTGCCATGTTGCTCCTGAACAGCATCCAAGATGTCAAGACCATTCCATTCACGAAAGCCAAATAGTAAGTTCTGATTCCCCTCTTCATCAACCACATCCAGTCGTTTTGCCACAACTCTGACTCTTTGCTCTAACTCAGCTGCTCCTAGATCTTCCCCACTCATCATAATTGAGGGTGGCACGAACCGAGATTCTGAGCGCTGGCCACCATTCAACAGCGTCAGACAAACGGTGTTGCGCGTGATCTCCTGTTTGAATCTCTCACTCGTGGCATCCGCAGCCTTGTCAACAATGGCCCCATACTGGCTTAGTGCATCTACTAAATCTGTTTGACCATGGGGATACGCTTCTGCGGCAGCTATTGTTTTAACTAAATCAGCGAGCCTGTGATTGGCTTGATGAATCTCCGGGTTCTGTAACTCTAAAACCGTGACTCCGCTAGGTAGTGAATGTTGCTCACTCCATCTTTTATCTTTAGCTACCTGAGTGTTCAAAACTCCAGCTACACCATCAACTTTTACTACCTGCTCAAAGTTGCCGCTGGGGAAGTGACTCATGTCCACTGGTTTTAATCCTTCTTGAATCATCCAAGCAAATAAAACGTCGCCCGATTGATCAATGTAGCCTTCCATTTCGTCATCAAAGCCGCTTAAAGTTGGTCGTCGCTCGGCATCAAGAATAAAGCCCATACTTCTCCTTTAGTAACACGCCCGAAGTATAACGAAACGCTTTTAAAAATCAAGTTCGATTAGCTACTCCCCACTCGTCTCACCCCTGAGGTGCAAACGGGTGATAAATCTCTAAAGAAAAAGTAGAGAAAATTGTTCTGATCGATCTTTTGGTTGGAGAAACTGGTGATATCGGGAAAAGCCGCCAGCGACGGAAAACGGTACTCCCTTTTTTCAGCTAAAGACGGGACTTCACTAAACTCTTTGACCTCACTCCACTCAACTGGCGTAGCCACCACCGGATACTGCTGAGGCACTTGAGAGATCCAAATCACTCGAATCGGCAATCCCATCTCTCTGGCTAGAAAGAATCGATGTTCACCATCTACTAACAGTGGTTTGCCGTCTACCGGCGACTCCTCCACAATCGGTGGCACTAACGCCCACTCGTCAGCCTCTCCTTCCAACTTAAATACTAATCTCAAGGCATCATCCTCCTGGTGAAAAGTATCAATGCTGTGTTCCTGCTCAAACGCCCAGTGCAAATATCGCTGAGTCTCTAGGTGATTGGACAAGACATAACGAGATAAAGGCCAGACGGCGGCTGGCGTGACTATTTTGGTAGATATCTGAGCTGCTGCATACGGTTTCTGAGTTGAGTCACCAATCAACGCTACTTGACGCAACCTCTCTTGAACTTGGGATAAAGACTCACTTTGCTGAACTTGGATTGATTTCGAGGAAGTCGCTGACATCTGCATGGCTCCAGTTTATATCACAATTTCTAAACTGCGCAGAGCGGTCAAGATTTGACGGTGCACCTCTTCTACCGGCAAAGCTGAATCAGCTTCAACTACCCGAGGATAGTATTTTTTGGTTTGCTCATAGGCCTCGGACTGGACGACCTGAGAAGTCCGAAACACGCCCGGACTTTCTTGACCGGCTGCTGTTCTTTCTTGAGTTCGTTGCAAGGCCATCTCAGGATCAATTTTTAAGTACACCACTACGTCTGCCACAGGTTCCCAGCTGGCTGCAAATCGATAAAAAGTTTGGACTGCCTGATCGTGAGCTTGATACGCTTGAAGACTCCAGCTAGACCGCGATGAAATGACAATCTTACCCGCTTTCAAGGCTGGCAAAATCTCGGCCGAAACTGTTTTTGACCAATCTGCCAAAAGGAGCAATCCATAACCTAGAGAACTAGACTCAACTGACCCCCACTCCTGGCCAAGTTTTTTTAGCTCTGGGGAAGGGTGATGAAGAATCACCGGTTCTTGACCAGCTGCTGCCAGTTTTTTTTGGAGTAAATTGATTTGCATATCTTTACCCGAGCCAGAAATTCCTTCAAACACTATCAATTTACCCGAGTAAACTACCTGTTCTACCGGCAGAGAAGTTTGCAGCTGGCTTAAAAAAACTTCAGTTAAACGGTGCAGTTGCCAAGCTAAGCGTCGGCTTTCGAGAAACTCCAAGCCGTGTAACCGATCACTCATTTTTCGCTGTAATCTATCCATGGCTTCGGCTACTCCACCGCCTGTTTCGACTGTGTACATCACCGACCGAATTACTCCGCGTGCCCCAAAACCATCCAAAAAATCAGCATCTTTTAGAATGCGTGACTCCAGCAATTTCGAATGAAAATTCGGGTCATCATGCTCGTGGATACACTGAGTAATTTGTGTGATCTCTATAGCAGCATAGCCTGCTTCTTCAAGTAATGACTCAGCTGTAACTACCGCAGCGGTAGCAGCTGCCTTACCTCTCAGGTTCGGATTTGATCGACCGGTATCATGAAGAATTGCAGCAGCTGTCACCACCTCCATATTGGCGTGATATATGCCGGATAGCCACTGTCCAAAGCCCACGACACTCAGTACATGATCATGACTATGGCTCGGGCTTGCAGCTGTCTGTGTCAGTAAAGATTGAAGTTTTGTCTCTCGTTCCGTAAAGGCGCGTTGGGGTTGTAGCATGTGTAGTTTGACTGTAACACAAGCCACGCAAATTTAGCTTGAGATTTTTAGAACCAAGCTAGCTGAGTCTGACAATCTCGTTCAAACCACATTGTATTCCAGGAGTAGTGTTTGATCGGAGAGTGATGTCTGCGCAACTAACCGTAACTGTTGACGAAATGACTCATTAAAAAGACCCACACCTTGGCCGAACACTCTTGGCTCTAAAGTCAGGTAGAGTTTAGAGATCAGACCCGCCTTCATGAAAGCGGTATAGATGGCTGAGCCACCACAAATTGCCAATTCTGTATATCCTTTTGCTTCAATCATTTTGAGCACGTTTTCTGGGGTGTCCGCGGTAAAAATCAGGTTGGGATCGTCACTTACATACCGTTCGGGTTGTCGGGTCATCACTACAGCTAAGCGTCCGGGTAATGATCTGCCAATCGTGTCATAGGTTTTGGAACCGAACACCACTACGCCAGCTTGCTTGGTACGTTCACTAAACCATTTTTTATCCTCTCGGCTGGTCCAGCTCATCGAGCTTTGACCCACTTGTTCAGCAATATATCCATCAGTGGTGATGGCGGCAATGAGAAAGACTGTCATGGAGTTATCCTAACATATATACCGGAGCTCCCCTTGCATGAAGTACCGTGCATTGTTACAGTAACACCAGCTTCTCCGCCCTAGCTACAGAAAGTCTGTATGAGTTTATCTCGAGATATTGAGTTACTTTTTGAGGTTGGCACCATGCGTCATATCCAGCGTACCTGGAAACAATTCATGAACCCCGACTTTGAAAACCTGAGTGAACACACCATGCGGGTGACTTGGATCGCCTTGATGATTGCCAAACATGAAGGCCTCGAGGATACAGGTAAGTTAGTTAAAATGGCCTTAGTCCATGACTTGTCTGAAAGCCGGAGTGTTGATGTTCACTATGTGTCTCGCCAGTTTGCTGAGCGATTTGAGGAGCCTGCCATTACTGAAACCTTAAAAGACACTGCCTTAAGCGATGAGTTTTTGGCATTATGGAAAGAAAATGAAGAACGTCAAAGCCTCGAATCAAAAATTGTCAAAGATGCAGACAACCTGGATGTAGACTTTGAGCTGCGAGAACAAGCAGCTCGCGGTTTTCAAATTGCGACCGACTTGCAGCCCATGCGCCAACAGGTAGCAGATACAAAGCTGTATACTAAAACCGCCAAGAAAATCTGGGCAGCGCTCAAAACCGCTAATCCGAACTCTTGGCACATGAATAGCTCCAACCGCTTTAACGCTGGAGATTGGAAGAAATGACAGCACAGCCAGATACCCAGTACCGCAACGTGTTGCGAACGGTGATGGAACAGGGTGTCCAAGTCAAATCCCAGACCGGCACTGACACTATCAGTTACGTGGCGCCGCCCCCCATGCGGTTCAAGCTCAGTGAAGGGTTTCCCATTATCACAGAGCGTAACATGGCCCCGAAAACCTCAGAACGGTTACCCGTTACTATCTGGCAACAAGCAGTAGCTGAAATCATTGCCTTTATCAATGGCGCGAGAACTCAAACCGAACTGGAGTCGTTTGGGGTGCATTGGTGGAGCTCCTGGTTAACCCCTGAGAAATGCGCCAAACGTGACCTCGAAGCTGGTGATGCTGGGCCGGGTTCATACGGGGCGGCTTTTCATGATTTTCCCACTGCTGAAGGCACACCCTACAACCAGGTCAAAAACATTGTCGAACAAATCAAAGAGTTACCCCACTTAAAAACTCACTTTATCTCCCCGTGGGTGCCTCAATACACCATTCGGGGTAAAGGTAAACAACAAAAAGTAGTGGTTTGTCCGTGTCACGGCTGGATGCATTTCTTAGTTCAAGACGGCAAGCTGACGTTGCATATGTTCCAACGTTCCGGTGACATTCCCATTGGGGTGCCTTCTAACTTAGCGCAGTACTCTGCCATGACTTTGATGATGGCTCAAGTCACAGGCACCGAGCCGTATCAGTTTATTCACACCATTTCTGACGCTCACATCTATGTTGACCAGATGGAAGCCACAAAAATCATGCTGGACCGCGAACCTCGACCCTTACCCTTCATGAGAATTAAAGACTCGGCAAAACACATCACCGATATCTTTGAGTTTAGACATGATGACTTTGAACTGATTGATTACAACCCACATCCAGGTATTAAAAATATTCCGGTGGCGATTTAACTATGACTGACAATAATACCCAATTTGTAGACATTTCTAACGCCCGCGTCGATGAACAGCGCCAAGTCATGGAACAAATAATCGCCGAGGGTCACTGCCCTTTTTGTCCGGAAAATTTTACTCTCTACCACCAACGTTCGATCATTAAAGACGGCCAGTACTGGTTCGTGACTGAAAACCAGTGGCCCTACGACCATGTCAAAATGCAACTCCTAGCGATTCATAAAACTCACATCGAAACTTTGCAAGAAATTACTCCTGAAGCTGGGGCTGAGCTTTTCCAATTGCTGGGAGAAGTTGCACAAGGACACAACATTCTGGGCGGTGGAGTGGCCATGCGTTTTGGCGATACCAACTACTCGGCTGGCACGGTGAAACACATCCATGCCCAGTTCATCATCCCTGACATCGACCAACCTGATTTTGAGCCAGTCAGATTTAAAATTGGTAAAAATAGAGAAAAGAGAGTTTAAAAGCTACGAGACTTTGACTATCTCCACCTCTTGGTCCTTGAGAATACTCTCCCCGTCAACCATGGCGTAGCCTTTAGTAAAGTACACGGTTTTGATGCCCGAGTAAGCCACGAGTTTGGCACAGTACGGGCACGGGAAGGTGGTGACAAATAGTTCCGCTCCCTCCAAACTAATCCCTTTTCTGGCAGCCTCAGCAATGGCGATGCCTTCAGCGTGAATCGAGGTTGATTTATCCAGATGACTCCCGCGATGAAAACTTCCTCGTGGATCACCCATTTCGTAGGCCACCTGTTGATTGGGTACATGCTGATTAAAGCCACTGGTCACAATCTCACCATTCTGAACAATCACTGCGCCAACTTGGCGCCACCAATCCCCGCTTTTCTCTGCCAAGGCCTCAGCTTTGCCTATCATCTCAGCCATAAAAGCAGTCATTTTGATGGTTTGATCAGCAGCCACTGTTTTTTCTGCCAGCGACGACTGGGTATCCCAACGCAAAAAAACTGACTTAAACTGAATATTCTCATCGGTAAAGTGCCGCTCAGCCAGTTGACGCATAATGTCCTCATCCGGCATGAAAATTTCATGGTTTTGACCGAGGATAGAGGTGAATGTCTCGGGAGCTAAGATCTGAACTGAAAAACCTAGTTTTAATGCCTCCAGTGAAGTCTTAATTTGATCTGGCTCAAGCGCGCGAACGTCTTTGCGCAAATGCGGATACTCCAGCTGCAGCTCTTTACCTAGTATATACAGCTGTTCAGCTCCAGTTTGTTGAAAAAAACGCAGATAACCTTGGTGGATCACCGGCACGTACGCTACGATAACTTTCACTTTTCTCCTTTCAGCTCCTGCAGGGCATCCTCAATCGTACTAATGAGTTTTGTGCTCAGCGTGGTACTTATTTTTTTGGCCACACCCAGCTGCATCCGTCTGATCTTGGCACTGGTGGAGGTAACCGCCATCGGCTCTAGTACCACTACTTTTCCACAAAACTCCTCGAGTGCTTTTATTTCGGCTTTGGAGTAGGTGTGTTTCGTGGCAATCAAGACGTCGGGGCGCACGGTCTTAATCAGCTGCCACTTGGGAGTGTTTAGTTCTTTTAGGGCCACAAAGTCTACCGATCGTAAGTAGGTTAACATTTCGAGTCGTTCTGATTGCGGCACTACCGGCCGGTCCGGTCCTTTGCGACTGCGAACTTTTTCATCACTATCCACACCGACAACTAAGATATCTCCATGGCTTTTGGCTTCTTCACAGTACCGAGCATGCCCAATATGGACCAAGTCAAAGACACCTTGGGTCAACACAATTTTTTTGTCTTGGCGACGGTATTTTTTGACCACCTCAGTGACTTCAGTATTTTTTAGTAAAATGGTGGCGTGCACGTTTTTCATAGTTAAAATGGCTGACTATTTTTTCCAAAGACTTTTTTTAGATAGCCAAGTATCGCTGCGATTACTCCAGCGGCTGGCTGCAGTATAGCCAAAACACCGGCAGCTAAGCCGAGTATAAACACGATTGCGGCAATAAATTGATCAAGACTTGGCATCAGAGACTCCTGTCAGTATATAAGGTACTTCAAGTTTGAACTGCATCTGCTTTACTCTAGCAACCACTTTTTTAACTAACCCTGCCTCTAAATCTGAAGTCTCTATCTCGTCAGCAGGACGCTGAAGATTAATCAATTGATACAGTACTTGATCAGCTTGATCATAACTAAAACCCATCTCACTTTCATCAGTTTGACCTGCCCACAAACCAGCGGAAGGAGCTTTGGTCAACAGCACATCTGGTAGGTGCAGATATGCCACCAGCTGGCGTACCTGCGTTTTGTATAAGTGACAAATCGGCTCGATATCTGAAGCCGCATCACCGTAGCGAGTAAAGTACCCCAAATAATGCTCGGATTTATTCTCCGTTCCACAGACCAAGCCCTGATGACTTTTAGCCAAATCATACATCACCATCATCCTCATCCGAGCCTGGATGTTCCCTCGACGAACTGTTTCCATCGGCACGCTCAAGTTCTCTATCACTGAATCAACCATTGGCTTGATATTGGTTCTTACTACTTGAGATTCTGGAATGCCTAAGTGAGTTATCAAGGTCTCGGCATCAGCCATAGATTGACCGCCGTGGGGCAATAAAACTGGGATCACTTTTTGCACGCCCAGTGCTTTCGTTAGTAGCGCAAGGGATAATGCAGAGTCAATACCCCCAGAAACAGCTATGACTGCGGTATTTTTATGCTGGGCTGCAAATAAACCCTTTAAGAAAGAGATAATTTGTTTTACTTCTGAGTTTGGATCAAGTAGTGGCAGTGACATATAAGTGGTGATTGTTAATATACTGGGCTACCTCTGGATCAACAAGATCAGTAATTGATTCACCCCGAGCTGCCTGTTCTCGAACTTGAGTTGAAGACACAGCTACTTCCTCAACTTCCATCAGTGGTGTCATGTTTGGATACAGCGGCCCCATGGTAAACCCCTGGCGGGGATACACTAAAAAAGGATACTCAAGTAATTGGGGATGAACGTCCAGCCATTTATCAAATGAGCCTAAATTATCTGACCCGATCACCCAGCTAAAATAAGTGTCTGGATATTTCTTTTCCAAAAACTGAAACGTTTCATAGGTGTAACTAATGCCTGGCTTCTCCAGTTCATAGGTCTCGATCCGTATGCGCGGCTCATTTTGAGGGATAAGGAACTGTAACATTTCTAGCCGCACTTCATCAGGCAGCATGTTTTTGCCAAAGGGATGTTGTTTCACCGGCACGTACCAAACTTCATCCACGAGTTTTTTTTCTAGCAGCGTCTTAGTGATAAACTGGTGACCAATATGAGGTGGATCAAATGCACCCCCAAACAGAGCTATCTGCATGGGGGTTAGTATAACGTTTTTTTGTGATTAGTCTTCAATTGATTTAGCAATCTTTTCAGCGGCCGATTTGAGGATTTTATCGGTGTCTTCTTCTTCTTTTTTTGTTTGGTTCAATAGGTCGGCAGCCTTATCGTGCCCCATTTCTTTGGCTAGCATCATCGCTACGTCATAGCCTGCAGCCTCATAGTTCTCGACGCGCCTGGCCGCACTAATTAAGCCCAAGTCATGAACCTCAGATGTGGCTTCCAATTCAATCATTTCTTCTCCCTCTGCAACCAAACCATCCATGGCTTCACAACCTTCGCCTTCAACTTCAAAATCAAGCTCCTCTGCAATCTGCTCCAAACGAGCTGCTTGTTCTTTAGTTTGTTCCAAATGAGTCGCAAAACCAGCCTTCAGATCTTGATCACCCGCGGCTTCTTCCATCATTGGCAAAGCTTCCATCAGCTGTTTCTCAGCATCATAAAGATCCTGAATCTCCATCACAAATAAATCATGTAGAACTGCTTTTTTCATCGTTTCCTTTCAGGATTGATAAAATCAAGTTATGTAGTAATAGCCGGAGTTTAAGCTCGAGGCTTAAGAAATGTGTGAAAGCCAAGTAAGAAGGAAGTAACAGCGCATTAGGTGGCTGTAGTAGTCGCGGTTTTGCGGGCGGTTTTTTTGGTTTTACTCGATTTTTTGGCACGGGATTTTTTGGCTGGTTTTTTGGTCGCTGCCGCTGGTGAAGTTTTGGTACCGGCCGCTGCTTTGGCTGCTTTTCGAGCCGCTCGTGCCTCTTGCATCACTTTCCACTCTGCCGCTGAGACTTTTAAATCGATAGCTGGTTTCTGCCAGCTCGCCCAGTCACATTGAGGATATCGAGAACACCCAAAAAATGACTTTCCCCACCTTGAGTTTTTGACGATGACATCGCCTTCTCCACACAAAGGACAGTTCATGCCTTCCAGTTTCTCCACAATATTTTCAGTAAAATCACACTCGGGAAAGCGGTTGCAACTTTTAAACTTGCCAAACTTACCAGCTCGAATCACAATCCGTCCCTGCTCGGTTTCGCCACACTTGGGACAACTCAAGCCTGTTTCTTCGACGGGAATTTGGACTCGATCAGCATCCTTTGAGACTGAAGCAATCGTTTCTGCTAGTGGGCCGTAGAAAGTTTTAACTACTTCTCGCCACTCTTTTTCACCTCGCGCAATTCGGTCTAAATTTTCTTCCATTTCAGCAGTAAAGTCATACTCCATAAACACCGGAAAGTGCTGACATAAAAAGTCATTGACCACCATACCAATGGTGGTAGCGGTAAACTTTTTTTCCTGTCGTTCGACATATCCGCGGTCCACAATCACCGAGACAATCGAAGCGTAGGTACTCGGTCTTCCAATTCCCCTTTTTTCGAGCTCTTTGACCAAAGAAGCGTCATTGTATCGAGGTGGTGGTAGGGTAAATTTTTGGGCTGCATAGAGATCATTCAAAGCGAGGTCTTGCCCGGGCTCAACACTAGGCAAAATGGTATCTTCGCTGCTGTTAAATAACCGCATCCAGCCATCGAAAGTCAGGACAGAACCAGCTGTCCGGAGTAAAAATGTCTGAGCTTCTGGTTGAGTGGCAACGGCTTTAATCAGAACGCTTGTCTGGTCATACACTGCGGAAGCCATTTGACTGGCCAAAAAACGACGCCAAATTAAGTCATATAGCTTCACATGACGGTCGCCAAACTTGCCACTTCTGCCCGGAATACTCTCGGGTGAGATCATCACGTCCGTTACCCGGACCGCTTCATGAGCTTCTTGGGCATTCTTTGATTTTTGATTAAAGTATCGGGGTGATGGAGGCACATACTCTGTTCCATACTGTTGACCAATAAAATCTCTGGCCATGGTTAAGGCCGTGGCTGACAAATTGAAAGAGTCAGTTCGGTGATAGGTAATTAAACCTTCTTCATACAGTTGCTGAGCTAAAGCCATGGTTTGCTTACTGGTGAAACCCAATCTATTGGCAGCTGCCTGTTGGAGAGTGGAGGTGGTAAACGGGGGTAAGCTCGAGCGCTCGCGTTTTTTCTTATCCACTGACTGAACTGAGTACTCAGCATTATAGAGTGGAGAGATTCTCGGCAAGACCATGGCGCTGGTACTGGGATCATACTTTTTGCCATCGACTTCAACCAACCGAGCCACCAGCGTTTGAGCAGGTGCTATATCCAGCCACTCCGGCTTGATTTGAGGTAAGGCCACTTTTTCAGCTTCAGAAGCAACCTTAGCTGTAGCTGTGTCAACTGAAAGCAGCACATCAACCTCCCAATACTCTTCGGGGTTAAAGGCTTCAATTTCTCGTTCACGCTCTACTATCAAACGCAAGGCAACTGACTGAACTCGACCGGCGGACAAACCGCGGCGGACTTTACGCCACAACACCGGCGACACTTGATACCCCACTAGTCGGTCCACCACCCGCCGAGCTTGTTGAGCATTGACTAAGTTAAAAGCAATTTCACCTGGGTGCGAGATCGCGTCCAAGACTGCTGGTTTAGTAATTTCATGAAAAGTGGCACGGACAAATCGACCCTCAGGAGATTTTGCTTTCCCCGATTCTAATATCTCTTTAATATGCCAGGCGATAGCTTCCCCTTCCCGGTCAGGGTCAGTGGCGAGATAGATAGTGGTGGCTTTGGCTGCAAGCTGTTTAAGCCTGGTGATGACCTTCATTTTATCGGGGTCAACTTCATACGTGGGCTCAAAGTTGTTCTCTAGATCGATGCCCAATTTTTTCCTTGGCAGATCACGCACATGACCGACAGAGGCTTCAATAGCATATTCACTGCCCAAGTACTCGGACAGTTTTCTGGCTTTGGTAGGTGATTCAACGATAACTAATTGCATATTCGAGTTTCCATCGTACGAGACGAACGTCTTATTGTACACATCACATTACTGAATGTGCCAACTCTCTCCAGACCTGAGAACTTTCCCTTCCATCTCCAAGTGAGTGATGACAGAAAATAGAACTTTTAGCGGTAAATCCGTAATCTCCAGCAGTTCATCCAGAGTTAAGTCTCGAGCGCTCAACCCCTCCAGTATTTTCTGTGCCAGGGGCTGGCTACAACTACTATTATAGTACATCGTCGCTCGTGACCCCGACTCAACCTCAATTCCTAACTCGCTGACAACCTCTAACCCACTCGAAATTAGGGTCGCTCCTTCATTGAGTAAGGCCGCTGTTCCTAAGCTGTAAGGGCTGGTTATGGGCCCGGGAACTGCCATGACTTCCCGCCCATTCTCCAAAGCACACTCAGCCGTGATGTGACTACCGCTTTTGATTCCAGCTTCTGTCACGACCACCGCGCGGGACATGCCAGCAATTAATCGGTTTCGTTGAGGAAAGTAGCCTTTGGTGGGTGGGGTTAATGGTGGATACTCACTCACCATAGTTGCCCCATCTCTGAGCAGTTGTAGTCCAACTTCAGCTTGGACTTGGGGATACCATCTGCCAAAACCAAAACCTAACACCACGACTGTTTCTCCGCTGTTAGCTAAAGCGGTTTGGTGGGCCACCATATCGACGCCGTACATCCCTCCAGAGATAATACTGGCTCCGTAACTTACGAGCTCCGAGACAATTTTTTTAGTAACCAGCTGACCATAGGCAGTAATGTGCCGCGTGCCAACCACTGCCACTGGTAGTGTCAGCGTCGACAACGGTTTTCCTTGCATAAACAATAACAAAGGTGGATCAAAAATTTCTTTGAGTAAAGCTGGATACAGCGAATCCTCAGGTGAGACTACCTGAATCTGCTGTTTCTGAAGATAACTGCCATAGCGTGCCGGCGTTTGAGATTGTAACTGTAGCTGGACTTGGGAGAGCTGCTCATCACTTAGTCCTGTCCCCTTCTTTTTGAGCTGAACTCGGTCCCACCACTCTGCCCAAGAAAAGCCCTGAGTCTGATGGGCTGTCCACCAGCGCCAGCAACTACGCTGCCCAATACCGGGCACGGTTAATAGCCAAGCAAATATTTCTTTTTCATGCAGTGTCACTCTGCTGGTATACCAGCAGAAGGCTGCTCAATCTGTAGCGTTTCCTGACCTTCCATCCAGTCAATCATTCTTTTAATGACTGGGGACGCATCGGTGGAGCCTTCTTGAAACTGGTTGGCCTCACTGCTTTCCACTAAACTAACAAACACCAATCGCTGAGGCAGTCCCTGTTTTTGAACTCTCTCAATCCAGGCTTGCCGAAGTTGTTGTAAGTCAGGTCCCGCTACTACTTCTGGGGAAGCCGAGTCGGTAGCAGTAAGATCACTATCACTTTGTACCAGGCTGCCAGCAGAGGCAAAGGTTTCGGGATTGAACTCTTTAATGGCAACAAACCATCCATGGGTTTTTTTATAGCCCTGAGTATCTGACGCTCCAAACTCAGCGGTGCCGGTTTTGCAGGCAACGGCTCCGCGAAGCAGGTCATCTTCAGTCGCTGCTCCTTCCTGGCGACGAGTTTTATTATAGGGAAAAAAGGGATAGGCGGTGCCACCGGCACTACAAGCATCGAGCATCCCTCGCAGCACTAGATCAATATTCTCTGCCTGTAAGCTCAGCTCTCGACAATTTTGCTTATCATTGCTAAGCAGCGTTGGCGGACAGAGCGTGCCCGTATTGGCCACTGCCTGGACCATTTGGGCTACCTGGATTGGTGAAACTAACAAATTTCCCTGACCAATTCCCATGTGGTATGTGTCTCCTAGGTACCACTGCTCACCAATTCGGTGCTCTTTCCATTCAGGGTCAGGCACGAGTCCCCATGACTCTGACTCCACGCCAATCCCGGTTTTTTCTCCCAGTCCAAACAACCGCGCCATAATCGCTAACTGCTCAGGCCCCACCCACTCAGCTGCTTTATAAAAATAAATGTCATTACTGCGGCTAATCGCTCTCAACAAAGAGATTGCCCCCTCTGTTTGGCCATATTGACGAAATAACCAGTTGCCGTACTCATATATACCTACCCTCAACACCCCTTCATCAGTGACAGAAGTGCTGGCATCAATTTTTTCGGCTTCCAACCCGGCTAATGCGGTAACTATTTTAAAAACTGATCCTGGTGGATATTGACCACTAAGCGCTCGGTTAAAAAACAGCTGACGCGGATCAGAGAGCAACGACTGAATCGCCTGTTGGCGGGCCGTTTCATCCACCGGGTTAGCAGCAGTTTTCGTCAAGATGTTGCCGTCATAACTGGGACTACTGACCACAGCTAACGCTTGGCCAGTACGGGCGTCCAAGACTATGACCGCCCCAGCATTCTGCCCTAGGCTCGACAACGCTACTTCGGAGAGATAGGGATCAAGTGAGGTTTTAATATTCTCTCCTGCTATAGATGGAACTGAAGAGACTTTTTTTTGCCGCTGGCCCAAAGCATTAATTTCAAATAAATCCTGACCTTTTCTCCCCCTGAGCTGGGTGTCAAACTTGGCCTCCAACCCTAATTTTCCTTTCTGGTCGTTCACGTCATAGTTTGAGTTCTCACTCAAGTCGTCAGCAGTAACACCGGTGACATACCCGACAAGGTGTGACAGCGATAGGGGATATCGATACAAGCGTTCAATTTTGTTGACAATCGAACCACTCCCGGTAGCCATCTCTTGTAGCGCTTGGTCTCGAGAAATTGCAGTCAGCTGTGAGTGCAGCGCCGTTGGGTTATCAACGTGATAATATCGCCGTGAGTTCCAGACTAATGGCTCATTGAAACGGTCTAGAAGCACTCCCCGCTCAGGATCAGTTTTAAGGGTGTAAAAACGATTATCATCAGCCAAAACTCGAAATGAGCTGCCTCGCCACAGTTGAACATCTGCCACCCGCATCAGTAAGCTGACGGTGATACAGAGAGAAAATGTCACGAATATGGGTAACTTCCAACGTTGTGTCATAAGTTAAAACCGGATATGAGTGTGTGAGCTAGTCCTAAGTAACAGAAACTTGGTCACTAACCAAGCGAGCAAGCAACTGATGAGGGTTGAGCCCATGACTGCCCACTCAGCCTCAGTCTTAGACAGCAATAACACTAACCCGCTCCCCACTAGCGCTGATAGTAGCAGCCGCACTCCCACGCTGGCAAATCTTTTTTCACTTACTTTAAAGACCAATACCATTCCCCACAGAATAATCACTCCCCAGCCCAAGCTGAGCTGATAAGCCACTGCTAGCAACAAACCAAATATGGCCAAAAGTAGATACATGGTGAGTTTTGGTTTGGATAAACTCAGATACAGGCTCAATAGTAAAAATATGACTGGTAAACCATACACTTGCTCCAAACTAAGTATCATCACTGATAGTAGTATTTGCACCAGGATTTTAAGCAAATGAAGTATGATTCGCGTCATCGGACCTCCAATAAACTGGTCTCATAAAAAGATACAATTTGTTCAATGACTGCGACTTTAGTGGCAGCTGAGGGTGAGTTCTGGACCGAGGCGATCCTGCCGACAAACACATCGCGATTAATTCCAGCCTGACCATTCGTCAGCACCCGTTCATTCACGGTAATTGTCGAATCTATTGGCAACTCAGTTAGCAACACTCGCCGCCCGTCTCCTACCACCAAGCCTTGCACACCAGATTCTGTTCGAGCTAAAACAGGAGGAGTGTTTTCTTGCGAGAGCAATCCTACTTCAGCTTGATCATCTAGAACGGTAGTCACCAGACCCACAAACGTTTGCGCAATTAACACCATCTGACCTGACTCGACACCTTCCTGCACACCTCCTGCAATCAATGGTCTACCATATGACACAATCGGAACCGTAATCACTCTTTTTTGCAGCTTAATATCTGACGCATTTAACATCTCTCTCAGAGCTTGATTCTCGGACTTTATCTGGTCCATCTCGCCTAAAGCAGCAGAAACTTCAGCGTAGCGGTACTCCAAGTCTTGAACTCGTCGCTGAGCAGTCTGGAGAGACTGAATATTTCTGAACGGCTCCGTCACCGCTTTAACACTGGAGAGGCTCACCAATTGAAAAGGTCTTAGTAACTGTTCAACTCCACTCCTAACCGGCTGCAGCACCCCCACAAACTCCGCCACAGTAATTAGGCCGATGGAAATACATCCCATCACCATTTCATTACGCCAAACGTTTGAACTCAAAAATAATGGAGTTGAGTATTTCATAGCTTACTGACTTAAGCTCAGCCCCCGCGCCACATCTTCAAGCGGGTCTTTTGACAAACTAAAGTGACACTTCAAGTCATGGGTGATGAGCTCGACTACCCCAGAGAGCAAACTACCTCCTCCAGTAAAGTAGACGCTCTCTTCCATCGTCGCGGTAAGTAATTCAGGGGGAATTTGACCAAAGAAATTTTTAACTTCAGCTTGAAGTTCTTCCGTCACCAAAGCAAACCGTTTATGCAAATGGCTACTGGATAAAGAAACCGTTAACGGCACCCCCGTTAACATATCCTTACCTCTAACAATGGTTTTGTATTCTTCAGTTTTGGTACTAGCTGGCGTGGAAATCAAGTTCCCCCGATACTGATGTTTTATTTTCTCGGCCGTAAACCACCCAATTAGGCAGTGTGCCTCCTCCTTTAGCACGGCCAATATTTCCTGGGTATAGGTGTTGCCACCAATCAAGATGGTCGTAGAGGCGACACACTCACTCCCAAAAAAAATACCAATCTCAGTCGTCTGGCCACCAATATCAATAATGCAAACGTGGTCGCGTTTATGTGCTTGGCGAAGCAAGACGGTGTTGATGGCTTGGGTTTTGGAGAAGTACGTACTGCTCCCCAAACCGACGTTGGCGAGCACAGTCTTTAAGATATTTTTTTCGACAGGGGTCTGACCCGCAGGCACACCGATCATGCTCCGCAGGCCGATGATGATCGGCCAGGCTTTAGGCCTAGCTAAGACTTTAGTCAGTACGGACTTGAGATACAGTTCTGCAACTTTAGTATCAGTAATTTCTCCCGATCGAACCGGAAATAAAACCTGCACCGCCGGTGGAAGTTTATCAACTGCTTGGAGCGCCTTGGTGCCAATATCTGCCACTGTTTCACTAGCAGGGTGCCAGAGTAAACAACTTGGCTGATGATAGACCAACTTATCACCTACCATTATCCGAGTATTACTTGAACCCAGATCAAGACTGATGCGGGTGCCAACCACTGGACTCATCGACAATAGTTTTTGCCAGGACGAAAACACAGTACTCATAATGTATGTCTGAGAATAGCTGAGATCTGGGCCCCAGTCTAGGAGAGACTGTTCAATGTGTCAGCGGCGGTTCGCCATTGATCTTCACTAATTAAGCCTTCAGCTTTATCTACTGAGGTTAGTTTTTCTGGTTGTGTGGCAAAGAATTCCTTCATGCTCGTAATTCTCTCCTTGACCATGTCTGCTTTTAGTTCGAGAGCTTTTTCTAACATGATTTCTTCTAAATCTGGCACCAATTTTTCGAGATAGATAACAATTTTTTCTTGTTGTTCCAGATCATTACTATTTTTATCACCCATAACGGTTTTGAGCTCAGCCATCTCAGCCTCAGTTAATAATAGTTCCACGTCATTCTCGAGGAAATCTTCCCAGATAACTTGTTGCAGTTCATCCAAAAAAGCTTCTTTTTCAGCTTCAGTCGCATCGACTACACCCAACAAATCAAAAATGTTTTGATCCTCTAAAGTCTGTGAGTCAACCACAGCTGGAGCAGCTGCAACGGGTGGTGGGGTTGGAGCGGGATTTGGGTTAGGTTGTGTAAAATCCGGCATACTCGGTCTCACCGGCTCGATAGCAGGGGCTGGATCTGGCACAGCTGCTGGGGGCATCATAGGTGTAACTGGCGGATTGACTGCGGGATCTGAGACAGGAGTCCACGTGCTTGCAGGGGTGCTACTGGGCGTGCTCGATGGTGGCATGTAACTATCGACGTAGGATGGATTTGGTGAAGCAGGTTGGTCAGACATAAGGACTCCGTGTTAGTAGTAACTTCTACTATAGCAGTTGTTAAAAATGATCGGAATACGTAGTTACGCCGTGGCTGAAGCTGGTTATACTACATACTATGTCGAAACAGGGTATCTCAGACTGGAGTCAAAGGGCACTCCTTTTTTTTCTCCATCTGTTAGTTCTGACCGTTCCCTTTATCTTTACTTGGGTTAATGACGAACTTTTCGAGTTCAATAAAATGATCTTGACCTATGCCATTATGGCAGTGGTGGGCTGTCTTTGGTTATGTCGGATGATTGCTGAAGAGCGAGTTATCTTCCGCCGAACGTATCTGGATCTTCCGATTGCTCTATTTGTGATTTCCCAACTCATTTCCACCGTAACCTCAATTCATCCCTACACCTCATTTTTCGGCTACTACACTCGATTTCACGGCGGGCTGCTATCTATCCTGACCTATGTGCTTCTCTACTACGCGGTGACTAGCAATGTTCCCCGAACTCAAGTACCACGACTGTTGCTCAGTACTTGTCTAGCTGCCATCGGAGTTAGTTTGTACGCGATTCCTGAGCACTTTGGTCGCTCACCGAGTTGCTTACTGATCACTGGTGGTCAAGAATTTGATGTCGCCTGTTGGGTTCAAGACGTCAAAAATCGGGTCTTTGGTCCTTTTGGACAGCCTAACTGGCTGGCTGCCTATGCCATCACCATTATTCCAGTAACAGTCGCCTTAAGTATTGGCTCTTGGAATCAGCTAAAGGCCTGGCAAAAAAGTCTATACATTGTGTGTAGTAGTGGCTTATTTTTAACCCTCATCTTTACTCGCTCCCGATCAGGCTTACTCGGCTTGGCCGTCGCTGGCGGTTTATTCATCGCTGGGCTGATGGGTCTGTGGCTCAAAAAACGTTTCAATCTCTCAGCTGTGATTGCCCCACTGGGAATAACTGCTGTTTTGTTTTTGACCTCAATGGGAATCTTTGGCACCATCTCAACACCTAGTCTGTCCCAATTGCTGACACCAAGCTCAAGTGCGCCCGCTGAATCCGCTGAATCACTGGAAAATCCGGAGATACCCGCAGAGGCAGCACCGGTGGTCAACCGGCTGGATGAAGGTGGCACCCAGTCCAGCGAAATCCGCCAGATTGTGTGGTCAGGCGCAGTTGAGGTTGCCAAGCGATATCCTCTCTTTGGCTCAGGAGTCGAAACGTTTGCTTACAGTTACTACCAAGATCGTCCGGCTGTTCATAATTTAGTCTCTGAGTGGGATTTTTTATATAACAAAGCTCACAATGAGTTTCTCAATTACTTGGCAACCACCGGAATAGTTGGTTTGAGTACGTACTGTTTATTACTGGGATGGTTTTTATACAAAGGTATCAGGCTCGTATTTTGTGAACAGCACAGCGCTCAAACTCAGCTCTTAGTGCTGGGGCTCATCACCGGCGTGATTGCCTTAACCGTTTCCAACGCTCTGGGTTTCTCGACCGTGATGGTTACCATTTTACTGTTTCTCTACTTTGCGCTGCTCGAATTACTGCGCAAACCAGAAACTAAAGTTGTTGACACAAAAACTGCCAATAAAACTCAAGAACTACAAGGAACTCAGTATTTTGGCTTGTCTTTAACCGGAATAGTCGCTCTGTACTCCCTGTGGAGTATTCTGACCATGTGGACATCAGATCATGCTTATGCTCATGGAAAACTACTACTCCGAAGCGGTCAAACAACCATGGGCTTAGATCAACTAGAAATGGCGATTGTGCAGTCACCCAGTGAAGCTTTGTACTATGATGAGCTCGGCTCAACCTATGCCGCTCTGGCTGTAGAGTATGCCAACCAAAACGAGGCTACGATTGCGGGCCAGTTGGCTCAAGCCGCCATTCTCAATAGCGATAAAGCCCTGGAGCTCAATCCCAGACACCTCAATTTTCATAAAACCAGAGCTCGCATTTTCATCACTTTGGCCCAACTCCGACCCGAGTGGTTACAAAATGCAGCTGAAGCCCTTCAAACGGCGCTGGCCTTGGCGCCCACAGATGCCAAGGTGATGTATAATCTCGCCCTGGTACAGTCAGCGTTGGGTGATGAAACCACTGGGTTTGAAACCCTTAAAAAGAGTATTGAGCTCAAACCCAACTACGAATCAGCTCGCGCCGAGCTGGCGAAGTACTATGAAACCGTGGGTCAACCGGCATTAGCCGCGGAGCAGTATCGCTATATTTTGGAGTACATCACACCTAGTAATCAGCTAATTCAACAAAAACTACAACAACTCGAGGCTTCTCAAAGTGGGAGTCTCAATCAATAGTTTTTTAACTTATGCGCATAGTCACTGTCCCTCACCCGGTTCTCCGCCAGATAGCTCAGCCAATCCTTCAAGTTGATAAAAAACTTGAACAATTCGTCGCCGCTTTAGGTGATACTCTGACCTCAACTCGTAACCCGAGAGGAGTGGGTTTAGCTGCGCCTCAGGTAGATGTTTCAAAACGCGTATTTGCTACTTGGATGGCGCCTCAAGATACAGAAAATGATGAGGAGCACGCAGTGCTCACGGTTTTAATTAATCCTGAGCTCGTGAAACACTCTGGCGAGTTAACCTTGGGACCGGACAAAAAACATCCCACCCTAGAAGGCTGTCTCTCCATTCCAGGACTGTACGGCCCAGTACCCAGGTGGACAACAGTGACAATGACGTATCAAGAGTTGATTGAGGGAAAACTTGAGTCGAGAACTAATGTCTTTAGTGAGTTCGCCGGCCGAGTGATTCAACACGAGCTCGACCACTTAAACGGGATTTTATTTACCGACTATAGCTTGCAGTATGACTTACCTGTGTATCAAGAAGATAAGAAAACAGACCAATTAGAAGAAATTGATCCGAAATTACTTGCAGGCCTGTAATGCTGATACCAAATATTATTTTCTTTGGCTCTTTTCAACACTACTCAGCAGAGGTGCTGAGAGGTTTGCACCAAAGCCCAGTGGTGAATGTGCTGGCAGTCATTACTACTCCTCCCTACCAAGCTACAAAAAACCAACCGGCCATTAAATCAAACGTGCATCAGGTTGCTGAGCGTTTTAATTTGCCGGTGTTTACCCCGGAATCCCTAACCACCGCTGAGCTTCAAAAACTGGCTGCTTGGTTGCAAACTCAAGGAAAAGTGGCGGATTTATGTATCACCGCCGGCTACGGCAAACTCGTACCGAATGAATGGTTAGCCTTCGCGGCGGACGGAGCGCTTAACCTCCACTTCAGTCTGCTGCCGAAATATCGAGGCGCAAATCCAGCTGAGTGGGCCCTGCTGCGCAGTGAAACTCACACTGGCAATACTTTAATTGAGATGGGACCTGAGTTTGACACGGGCAAGCTGATTGCCCAAAGCTTCGTCACCATTGATGCGCTCGATACTCGAGAAACTCTGTATGAAAAACTCTACGATTCAGGAAAAAATACCCTGGCCGAAATGGTAGCGAGCTACTTTTCGCATCGCCAAGAACAGCTGATCGCTGCCTCAACCGCTGAGATCAAGTACTTTCTGCCCCCTCAATCACAGGCAGCCAGCCCTACGCCCTTTGCGAAGCGTTTAACTCGAGATGACGGCTTTATCAGCTGGGCTGGGGTCCAACAGGCCATGGCAGGGGAAAAGATTGCTGCCGAGTCATTTTCCGCCGTCTTACAAACCACCTTGACCGGTACCGAGCTTGAGTTTAACTCTGAATTTGTAGAACGGGCAGTCCGAGCACTCGCGGGGTTCCCCAGTCTCTGGACCAAAGTGCCCACCGCCAAAGGGGGGAAACGCCTGAAAATTTTAGCTGCAACTTTAGCAGCAGATAACAGATTAATTCTCGAGAAAGTCCAGATTGAAGGTCAATCTGTTGCCACCTGGAATCAGGTGAAGAATATTATTCAGGCTTCTTGAAGTGAGTAGTAACGCCGGATTTTTTCAGTTGACGTAAAATACTGGTAGGAACGCGCATTCGCTGGCGTTTACCTTCAATAATCAAGGTTACGGTGTGCAAGTTATACTTAAACGCGTGTTTAGTACGGTTTTTGGCATGAGACACTCGATTACCAATGTGGGCAACCTGGGGAAATTTAAATGAGTAACTGGACATAAGATGTGTATTGTACCATCATGATCTAGCAGGAGCAATTATCGGACATCGGGTATAATACTGTACGTATGCTATTACGATTTTTATCGGGTCAGTTATCTTTAGAGGCATTTGTGATTGTAGCCGTAGGGCTGCTGATCGCCCTCACCATTCATGAGTTTGCACACGCCTGGACAGCTGATAAATTAGGCGACCCCACTCCCCGATATCAGGGTCGGGTCACCCTGAACCCCCGAGCTCACCTCGATCCGCTGGGAACGATAGCCCTGTTTTTGACTGGCTTTGGCTGGGGAAAACCGGTTCAATTTGACCCCTACAATTTACAGAACCCACTGCGTGACACCGCCTTGATTGCTTTAGCTGGTCCGGCTTCAAATATGATTTTAGCTGGAGTGCTGGCTTTAGTTCTCAACAGTGGAGTTATTTCCGTAGAGTGGCTGGCAATCAGCTTGTTTCAAATTCTGATAATTAACGTGACACTCGCCATCTTTAACTTAGTCCCCGTTCATCCTTTAGATGGGAGTAAAGTCTTGTTGGCCATTCTGCCCCGCCAAATAGCTCTTGAGTACGACGAGATCATGCACAAGTACGGCATGATCATTTTACTGCTACTCATTTTCCCTTGGTCAGGTGCCTCACCAGTCTCACAACTGGTGATTCCGATCAGAAATTTTGTGGTCTCACTCTTAGTCTAACTGAAAATTTTCCATGAGTTCGGGGAACTCATCCAGACTATGAATCGTGGAGATTGATTCATCACTGGTTTGATCTCGCCGATTAAGCCACACCGGCTCAATGGTGTCGGTCTGAGCTAATGCGGCCACCACCTCTAATTTGTCATCAATGATTGTTGAAACTGGTAGTTGCTCTAAGGAGTCTGCGTCACATTTTCGTCTGAAAATATGAATCTGGTCAGGATCGAAATGTGACAATAAACCAGAAAGTTCTAGTTTTTGGAGCTGCCACTCTTTTCTCGCCTCAGAAAAAATTCCCAGAGTATATTTTTCTTTCAGAATTTGTATGCACGCCAAGGCATCGGGAAAAACTGAGCGTTGAAAGTACTTTGGTTGAAAAAATATCTTGTTCAAGGTGGTTGTATCAGCCTCAAAGTCTTCGCCCAACCACTGGATAAAATCAGCTGGATGAAAGTCGGTGTGCTTTTCGAGTGTAGCTTGATACTGCTGGGTAATTTCCCCTATCCGCTCCGAGTCAGTATCCAGAAAATCGGCCAACGCAGGGGTCAAAAACTCTTTAAACCAAGTAGCAGTATCAAACAAGGTATGATCTACATCAAACAAGATTACTGGCTTCATAGCCTAATCATACGCTATAGTGTGCGTATGCCGAAGTTGGAAATCAGACCGTTTAGTTTGGGGGAGTTAGCCACTAACTGTTATCTTGTTTGGGACGAACATTCACGAGCTGCCATCATCATTGATCCAGCTGATGACGGCAGCTTCATTACCGAACAGATTTTAGAGCTGCAACTCACTCCGACGGCGATTGTCCTGACCCATGGTCACTTTGACCACGTACTCGGTATGCTGGAGGTAAAACTCAACTTTGACGTGCCAATTTTGATGCATGAGGCTGATGTATTTTTACTCCGGCAAGCCCAGTCTAGTGCTTTGCACTGGCTGAAACGACAGGTCGATCCGGTTCCCCTGCCCGATAATTATTTATCGGCTGGCCAAAAAATTAAGGTGGGCACTCAGACGCTTGAGGTTTTGGAAACTCCGGGCCACACTCCGGGCAGTATTAGTCTCTTTAATGATGAGGTCGTTTTTACTGGGGATACTTTATTTAAAGACACAGTTGGTCGAACTGATTTTCGCTACTCTAGTCACGAACAGCTGGTGGAGTCGGTGCATCACCTTTTAGAACTGCCTTCGAACTTACTGGTACTATCGGGCCACGGTGAGTTGACGACGGTGGGTGAGGCTCTAGAACCAAGTTCTGAGTGAAGCCCAGAGTTTTTGGGCGGGTGACAGCGGAACTTTATTTTTGGGGTTTTCAGGATGGTCTGGGTGTAGTGGCGAACCCAGTGGTGGCAGATTTGGTGGCGGCTCGGGAGTGTTTGAGCTCACCGGTCGGTGGGCAGCATCCAACATAGTAGCGTGGAGCTTGGCTTCAGGATTTCCTGACTCTTCCCTTAATCGATACGGTGTCGCTACTCTTTCAGGCCGTTGCGGTGGATACTCACTTGCAGAAACCATGCCTTATTCTACCCCAACTGATACTTTTTATCACCCAAGTAGCCGGTGACTTCGGGACGAATCATCTTGAAGTTGGTTAGTAATCCGGGTTTGACGGTAAATAAACCATACTTCTCAGTTAGGTGGTCCAAGGCTTGAGAAATTTTTTCCTGGCGGTTCCAGCTGGGCAACAAACACTGACTTATCTGTGACATAGGCTTTAACTGATTGAGAAACACCCCATACTTAATCACTTTGAAGGACCGATCCCAGGAGCTATACGACTGGTTATACAGCAACTCAAACAATTCTTGGGTGTGACGGACATAGTACTTCAGCGTCCGGTGGGCATACCAAGATTCATCATGACCCCACAAACAAATACCCACGTGTCGACCAGCCATGTCCATTTTCCGAACTTTGTAAATTAACTCTTCCATCAAGTTATACAGAGTTTGCTTGATTTCCAACTCACTGTCACAAAGTTTGTAGCCAGTAATAGTCCGGCCCACACTTTTCATCTCGTGATCACGATTACGATCAACTAAACTCAAAATATGAGAGTCTTCTCCAGCCCCAATTCGTTTCAGTTCTTTGCTCCAAAAGGGACCAAAAAAATCCGCTAGATCTTCCTCACTCCAAAAATTAATTGCGTACGGGTGATGAATTCCCAACCGTCCCAACTTAGCCCCCAGCCGGGACCCAATCCCACAGACGTCTTTGAACTCAACTTTAGCTAAAATGGCATCTTTATTGTCTCCATTAATTTCAAAAATACTGTCCGGAGGAGTAATTTCGCTGGCAATTTTGGCCAACAACCGATTATGACTAATTCCAATGTTACAGGTTACCCACTCTCCCAGGTCTGCTTTAATTTTTTGCTGTACCCGTTGCGCAAATTCATGCGCATCTGGATACAGAGTACTGCAGTAGGTTAGATCAACAAAAGCCTCATCCAAAGAGAAAATATCTACATCCGGTGAGAGCGAGTCAAAGAGTTTTTTAAGACGCTTGGTGCAGTCCAAATAGCGGTCGAACTCGGCAGGCACCGTAATCAAATCAGGCGCTAGCTGACGAGCTTCTTTTAAGTAACAACCAGTTTTGACTCCTTTTTTCTTGGCTTCCTTAGAAGCCGCAATAATACAGGTGCGACCAGCTGACTTTAAGACACCAACTGGTTTACCGCGCAGAAATGGATTTTCTTGCTGGAGTAGGGTCGCAAAATACGAGTTAATATCGATGTGTAGGATACGCTTTGGGGTTGAAGGTTCGTCACTCACACCACACCTCCTCCAGCGACCAAGACTCATTATCCCGGTTAAAACACAGCCGGTATAAATTAGCTCCCGCCATCACGCTGTACCAGCGTTTTTTAATGCCACCATCTTTGACATCATTTACTAGTGTAATCTGGGAAATTTGATAAATCTGAGTTCGCCACTCAAATTTTTTGGGCGTGAACTTGGCTGAGCCAAATACTCCCGCCACTTTTATAGTTTCGCCTATTGTTTGGTACATGCCTCTATTATGTGAAGAAAAGGCGAAGATGCAAGGGGTCAAACTATCTCCCCCTTGCCGACCGCTTCTCTCTCCCGGTATGCTCAGAGTATTCAGTTTTAAAGGAGTTGCTTATGTCTCTCGAAGTCCGTCGAATTTTCATCATATCTCTGCAAGCACTTTTGATTGCCGCTTTGGCCACGGTCGGAGTGATTGGCGTCACTCGCCTTCTCGGCGGCCCGAGCCTTTCCATTAACCAAATTACCACCAATAAATCCACCACTTTTGACGTCTCGGGTGAGTCAAAAATTAGTACGGTACCTGACCAAGCTGAAGTGATGTTGGGAATCATGGTGACTGAGACCACGGTCAAAGCTGCCCAAGATCGTGCCAATGGCATTATTAATCAAATCAATCAAGATTTAGGCACACTCGGCATTGAAAAAAAGGATGTTCAAACCCAGAACTACTCGCTCTACCCTAGTTATGACTTTGACACTGGTAGCACTCAACGCATTACCAGCTACACGGTTAACTCTAACTTAGTGGTGACCATGAGTGATTTTGCCAAGTTAAACCAGTCAATTGATCTGGCTACTAATGCCGGAGCCAATCAAATTGGCGGCATTACCTTTAGCCTATCGGATGATAAAAAAGCTGAAGTCGAAAAATCTGCCCGTGAAGAAGCGATTGAAAATGCCAAAGATAAAGCCAATGAACTGGCTGGCTTAGCCGGAATGAGACTGGGACGCATCATCAATGTCATGGAAACACCCAATGATGTGATGCAACCATTTGCCATGAGTAAGGTATCAAATGACGCCATGGAGGGCACCGGCGGTGCCCCCACAAATGTTGAACCAGGTTCAACCACATTTAGCTACACAGTGACTTTGAGTTACGAAACTTTATAAGTTTGGTCACCCCAGCCACCCAAGCCTAACTACTTGTTAGGCTTGCTGGTGTTATCAGCAATTTTTTTAGCTTCATCTTGAGCCCGGTCTTTGACTTGATTGAGTTTGTCTTCAGCCTGTTGAGCCGCTTTGTCAATTTCCTTTGAAGCTTGATCTCTCATATTCAGAGTACGGTTTTTCACTTCCTCTGCCACCCCCTTGATCTTGTTGCGATTATCTTTATTGGATAAGACAATCCCGGCTGCAGCTCCGACTACTGCTCCGACTACTCCAGCAGCAACGGGTGAGAAGCTACCTGAGTTTTTTCGATTATTGCTTTGAGCTGTCATATTTTTTCCTCATTAATTTAGTAATAATTAGTACTGTTGTCGCTTATCCCAGTCTCCAGCGACTGTTGTCAGTTTCTACATAGCGAGTTTGGTCAGCCCCGTGGTCTTCCATAATCTGGCGGGCTTCACCTTCGGTGTCATCAATACTGGGTACTGCCAGTAAAATTGCGCCTTCTTTAATGCGATCTTCATAGACCCGAGCGGTTTCTTCTGGAACACCCAGACTCACCAATGCTCCTACTAAACCGCCAGCTAAGGCACCGGTAACTGCTCCCGATACGGTGGTGGCGGCAGCTCCCGTTAAACCTAAAGCTGCTGCAATGGGTCCTCCAATTAACAGAGCCCCGAGACCTGGAATCGTTATGGCACCGATGCCAATCAGTAAGCCCGCTAAACCACCTAGGACTCCCCCAGTGGTTGCTCCACCCACAGCTCCTTCAGTCACATTGGCTCCGGTATTGGCAGCTACAGATTGAGCCACGGTTACGTCTCGAGTAATAACTGAGATGTCGCGAGGATTGTAGCCTCCGTCTCGTAAATCATTAATTGCTGATTCAGCATCGTCACGATCAGCGAACACCCCCAAAGTCACTCCTGGCATATAGCCTCCTTCTTTATTAATGAATATCTGAAAGAGACTATCTCAAAGCAAAATAATGCCTCTGTGAGAGAAAAGTAATAAATTTGTAAGGGAGTTAGATCTTTTTTTGGTAAAAATCTTTAAACAGCTGTCTACCGTCGCCTTTATCCATGAAGATTCTGATCTCTACGAACTGTTCAATTCCTGAACCGGTGAGCTTCTTTTTTAGTAAATCATCAACCTGGAAAATACCGGCGGTATGATTCATCACAATGTCCACTTCAATTGGATGTTCGGTACCCTGACTGATCTCGATTGTGTCTACCGCCATCGCCGATACCGAATGGATATCAATTCGACCTCTTTCGTAGGGAATGCGGGAGCGACCTTTGCTCATATCCAGTGCATCCGCTACGCGGACGATTCCGGCTTCTAGTGTCAGAGGCTGACCCTCGCTTCGATGACTAATGATGGCGTGGAGAGTTTCCGAGATAATAATAGTTCTGTCTTCAATAGAAAGCTCTTCTAACAGTTCTTTCAAGAGTTGGCTGACCAGCACCACACTAAACTCTTCATGACCTTTACGATTCACCGTCATGCCGATGTCATGCAGCAAACTTGCTAGCACCACTACTACTTCTGCGTGTTCATACTTTAAGTTGAAGTCCTTAACGATTGAAGGCTCGATGTTGGCCTTTTTCAGCAGGCGCAGAAATATCAGTGAGTTCGTAGCTACAATTTGAAAGTGAATTGGTCCGTGATCAGTCATCCCCAATCGCTGAATGGCGTTGGTGTTAATAATCCGCCAGAGAGTTTTAATCTCTCGGCTACTGTTCATCTTATGAAGGACGGATTCTAGGAGGTCGTTACCCTCTACAGGAAGTTTTATGGTGCGGGTTAAGGTGCGAGGTAAAGACGTTTTCGGTGATTTAGTTTTTTTTGTGGTGGTGGTTTTTAAACTCATTTAATTATTTATAGTATATCTATCAATTCGCTATTGTCCAGCTATTTATAACGGCCTATTAACATAATTTCTCAATTACTATCGCTTACCGAGCTCTTACCTAATAGAAACATATCTCTGACCCAGAAGCCGGAAAATGGTTTTGTTGATGTTTTAAGAAACTATAAAGGAGCTATATGGCTACAGTTATCAATACCAGCAGTCCCGCACCTGCCCAGAGTAATAGCAACTCGGGGCTTGTTGTTGGCATCGTTTTTATTTTGGTCCTACTATTTTTAGCTTGGGCATACGGCTTGCCCTACCTCAGAAGTACTACCAGAAACGCTGGAACGAATATAAATGTGCCTGAGACGATTGATGTTAATGTCAATACCCCAGATGGAGCGGCTGTCGATAGTGGGGGTCAGTAAGCAACCTTCACCGGCATTTCCTGTTCATCCCAGTAGAAGTCATCATCAGCATAGATTGAAAAACCGAGAATCTCTTGTTCTCTTAAAACTAGCTGCTTTAGTTGTTGGTCAGCAGTATCAATCTCACTCGTAGAAAGTGTTCTCAGTTGTAGATGCCAACGTGAGATGGCTAGTTGAATTGCCGCGGTTTCTGGAGCATACGGAAAATCAAGTAGCTGTGCTACCAGTTGAGATAGTTCCCAACAAAAAACTTCCTCTAGATCAGAGTTCTCTTCATACGCACTAAAGGAGAGGTCAATCACTCTCAGGACTGTGTGAGCAGCTTCATGAAATAGAATGGTATAGTAATCTGCCTCATTTTGATAGAAACCGATGTTTACTTGACTCTGCAAACCATTTACTCCCCACCTTTTGGATCTTTTGGCCAGCCTTACCGCTTGAGCTAGTAGGATATTTGGAGGTTTTTTAAAACGTCTTTTAGAAAAATCTTCAAGTAGTTGGTGAAGCGGCTGAGCCGCAGTCACATCCATTTTTTCTAACCAAAATAGCAGCTTTTGCCTGAGGAAGGTCTCACTCAGTTGTGCCTGAGAAGGCCTTATTAATTCTAAGTGGGAAGTCATTTAAATCCAGATTATACCTCGCGGTTATCTAAAAACCGCCACAAACCTAAACTGCCATAGCTGCGATATGGTGTCCAGCTTGCTGTAACTCTCTCCATCTCCGTTTTCAAGTTTGAGCTTTCTGGAACTTTATAGAGACGCTGAAAAGCATTTTTTAATCCTAAATCCCCAAACGAAAATATATCCTCTTTGCCCAACGTAAAGAGCAAGAACATTTCAGCTGTCCATTGACCAATACCTTTGACTTGAGTCAGCTCAAAAATGATTTCTTCATTACTCATAGTCTTAAACTCAGCATACTGTATTTTTCCTTGTTGGGTGTGTTCGGCCAAATCACGAATATATCGGGCTTTCGCCCCTGACAATCCCACGACTCTGAGCTCTGGCTCTGAGCATTTTAAAAGTTGATCAGGCGTGACAACTCGGTCGGGAAAAAGATTTAGAAATCGATTGGTAATAGCCTCTACCGCCTTCCCAGCCAACTGCTGAGAAATAATATCTTCCACTAGGCGTGCGAAGTAATGCTCTGGGTCTGTTATGGCTTTGACCGCAGGAATCTGAGCTTGTCGTTCGATCAAAACTGTGTGAATGATAGGATCAACTTCAGCAAAGTGATTTAAAATTACAGCTCGGATCATATTATTTTTTCTTGATTGTTCTGGGCATCTTCGGCTTTGGGGTGGGTAGTTCAGCCGCTGAAAGCTTGATCAATTGAGTTAACCACTCCCGATCATCCCAGTAATCGCCGGAAATCAAAAAGTAAGGTTTTGTTCCAGGATATGCAGGAGCTTCGACTGGCTGACCTGTTTTATCACCAAAAAACAAATGATAGGTGGCTACGTCATCTTGATTGACGGATTTTTTAACCAAGCGCAAACCTAAAACTCGGGTGTAAAAATCCACGGTTTTTTTGGATCAGAGGCAATGGCAGTACTGTGATGGATGCCATGGGTTGTCACTGCGGAGCCTGATACTGTTTCATCATCTCCAGCATTTGGGAAAGATCCTGAAACTCAACGTCGCTGGGGGGCGTAAACTCTCCGCTGCCAATCGTCGCAGGTGTGCAGTTAACCTTGTATTCCTGTTGCAACTTTTCCAGCTCCGCCGGATCTGAAAAGTCTGGCATCTCCGGAGTGGTGGTCTGGCCAGATCTAGCCGCCAGGTCTTCTAACTCTTCAGGCGTCATCGCTTTCAGCTTCATTCCTTTTTTGGTGGCTGGATCCCACATATAAATAGCTACTCCGTCATTAATCATCCGCGACATCTGATTACCAGCGGTAGAACTCTGCAGATTCATGGACATTTTCTTACCCTGAATCTGATAGGTCATGGTGTCTGTGGTGCTGGGATTGGTAAATGAACAACTATAAGTAGCTCCACCCATGACTTCAGCCGCGATGTCAGAGAGATCTGTGCTGTTTGGCGCTGCAGAATCACTTGAGGGGGATGCCGTGGCCGCTGGGGTGTCAGCGGTGGGAGCTGGGGTTGGTTGACAACCCGCCAAAAATACGGCGAGGCCGGCTACGATCAAAACTGAAAGTTTATTGGTCATATAGTTGTACTGTATGACGTTATATCAACCTGGTCAAGCAGAACTACAAGAGACCCTTGTCTTTGAGCACCGCCAAATCTTTTTGGACACTGTTCAACTGCTTCTCAATGTTTTTCAAAGTCTTACTCAGCTCCCGGTCGTGAAGATCGTCTTCTTGGACATCTTCCTGGATGTCATCAATATCATCCTCCACCTGCTCCAGGCTTTGGGTGGTTTTGTTGACTGTAATTTGAATAAATATTGCCAAGTAAATAGCTTCTATTGACAAGCAGGTGGTTAAAAGTAGCAAAATATGATCAATTGAGACACCAAAAAAATAGAGAAGAAAAATGCCTGCAAATACAAACGTGTGTACTACCAGAGATCTTTGAGTGCCAATAGCTTCGGTTAGTCGGTCCGCAACATCCGGTTGATTTTGTTTTTTATTTTTTACCATATACCCTCCACCGAAAATAAGTAGCCCTAACTAAAGGCTGAAATACACGTAACTGCAGTAACTGAAAATAAAGTATCAATAAGAGAAAAAGTAAACGAAGAAAATCAGTGTCAACAATCGGTTCAATGCAGTTGCCATTATAATGCGCCCTGGCCAGTAAATGCTAGAGCAGTTGGATGGAGGCCAGCACCTGATCCATAGTCGTCTGAAAACCCAACTCACCAGGGTCTTCAACGAGGGTGATAATTTCTAGAGCTTGATCACTATTCTCACCCTGAAGAAAGATGTGGCTAAAAATGCCTAGTCCACGAGCCTGATAGAAAAAACCCTGATACTGACCAATGCTGATGGCGGCTTTTTCTTGAATTATCGTCGACATATCAGCCTCCTGGATGCTCAAAATTTGAGCATCAACATACTCTTCGAGTGACACGTCCTTGAGATCCACTGACATTAAACTAATCATCATGCCGTCAAATATTTCTGTTCCATCAGTCTGGGTCGGACCGAGACTAAGTAGTACTTGTGAGTCATCTAGTTCCCGAACGGTGAACTCCTCGGGATAACTAAGACTATATCCAGTGCCAGAGAGTGACATCCAGTCAGCTGGCACGGTCATTTCTTCACCACCGGGACAAGGTGCAAACTCGCAGGATAGACCACCTCTCCCCACCGCAGTGCCATCAGGACACATTTTGGCTTCCATGGTGCAGGCCACGCCCTCGGGAATAAACGGCTCACTGCTAATTGGCTCAGTGGCTGAACCCTTTAACCCCTGTAAATAACCTAAATAGTAGCCACTTACCCCGACTAGACTCAAGATAAAGATCCCGCCGGCAACCATTACCACTTTTTTGAAGTTAGGTGGGTTTAAGCTGACGGGTGGTGATTTGGGAGGTAGTTCCACTGAAGCAGGTGCCACATCTCTAAATGGTGGCGCATCGGCGGTTACGACTGGTAACACTGTGTTTTCACTATTTTCCATACAGTAACTATCTCAAGGAAAATAGTGAATTGCAAGGCCGCTGAGGATTATTTGCAAATTAAATACAAATCTCGTTTATGGGTAGGAACAGCACCACTGATTTTAGAAAATCTTTCCTCGTCTGGATCTAAAATTGAACACCCGCCGCCGACCAACTCTAGCTCGGCAGCTGTGTATGACTGCCACCCATGCTCTTTTGCATGAGTATCCAGTAGGCGTTTGATAAAAACCCGAGTTACCAACGTACTGACTGTTAAGTGGGCTAAACGAGATTGCTGGCTCTGATCGGTATACATAATAAAATAACTGACTATGGCTCGATCCACATCATTTAGAAACTCGACTGCTCCTAGGTGATCACTACTTTTTAGATAGAACGATGTTCCCGATACCACGCGATATCCTTTGAAGTTGTCTGCTCGAACCTGTAATTTTTGCTGCTCTTCTAAAATACTTGCCTCCCCGTCTTCCGATATGGCGATTGCACCTCGCCTTTGACCTGGAGGGTCGGTGTCACCAAACGCTACCTGCACGCCACCTAATTCTTGAGAAAAATATCCGTTATTTGGTAACGCATTCCAAAACTGTCGTGTGGGACCCATAAAGGTGGCGATAGCTGCCTCCCGTCTCAAAATTTGGGCTAGTTGGGCAGTGGTTTCTGTAGACTGCATCATCTCGGTCGTTGTCAGACTTAAAATCTGCAAATGAGTGGAGCTGGGAAACTCTAACAAAGAGACTTTATCAACGGATTGCTTTTCAGCTCCGCCACTCCGGTACCTCAGGTTGTAGTTAAAGTGGTTAATCCCCTCAGCACCACCGAAGTTACTGTCCTGATTAGCCAGCTCAATCAGGGCATTTTTAATTCCCCTGCTTCTTAAGTATTCAGAAATGTAAGCAACTCCTCGCTTCAAAGTGCTTGCATCTACGGTCCCAGCCAACAGGTGACGGATTAATTTTTGACGAACACTTTCGACTCTACCGGGCTCTCGATCGGATCCTAGCTTTTCGTGCATAGAAGAATGGTTTCACAAGATGTAGCGAGCTAGGGTTTTTTGAACGTTTTCAATTTGAGAATCACGGCGAAATTTCTTGATGATAGTTGGACCAGACCTAACCCCAATCTTCATGTCTGAGTCAAGATCAAAATGGCCTGCAGATTCGATGCTAAAATAGCTAATCGATGCATAGGGAATCGATAAAAATTCGGCCTTTTTGCCAGTGATACCTTGCTTATCGACCAAAATCAGTCGTTTGTTAGTGAAAATCAGCAAGTCCCTGATCAATTTATATGCATGCTCAATCACCTCAGCCTCAATTAAGATTCCGTCGACCTCAGACTTAACCTCGTTTATATCTTTTTCTGAGGCATTACCTAGAATTCCGTGAATATTTGTCATATGCTTCATATCATATCATCAGCCATTAATCTGTGGCCGTGTGGTGACTGATCTAAAACTGTATACTGATATCAGTGATTGATTACCTGCGCCACTTTAATCGAGCAATTCTACTGATGATTCTGTCCGATCTCTTTACCTGGGGCTTATACGGTGTGCTGAGTATCTTAACTGGCCTCTATTTGACCGAAAAACTACCTGGAAATGTGATTGAAATTGTCGGATTTGGGATTTTTCTGTACTTTATTACCCGAGCAGTGGTTAATATTCCCGCAGGCAAACTGGTAGATGCTCTACCAGGAAACCAAGATGAAGCCCACATGCTATTTTTTGGCAGTCTCTTAATGGGGGCTCCTTTTCTCTTTTATCCGTTGATAGACGGACCGCTCTTATACTATCTGCTCCAAATTGTATTTGGAGCTGGCGCGGCTTTACACATTGTGTCATCAAAAAAGCTAATAGCTATTCATTTAGATAAAAATCGGGAAGGTGAAGAATTTTCCGTCTACGACAGCTCATATAGTATATTTATTGCAATCACTGGTTTAGTCGGTGGCATGATCGCCAGCGTCAGTACCGCCTTCTTTAGTTTAGTTTTTTTTGGTTTTGGACTAATGATTATCTCCAGCGGGGCTTGGGCTTTATTATATTTGAGGATGTACTATCCGGAGCGAAGACCGTTACTGTTGCGTACACTAGATTATGTCGTAAAGGGCGTCAGATCTGGGAGTAAAAAATGGAAGCATTAAATAATTAAATTATGTGTTGGGCTTTTAATAACCCGTAAGCACTGACTGTGGGTGCGTCGGTGATGTCTCCGCTCAATATCATGGCTTCAAATTCAGTCACCGAAAAATAACCGGCTTCCATTCCTTGCTCACTTTCCTGAGGTCGCTGAGAACCTTTAGCCAGGTCCTGAGCCAAAAAAATATGAAATCCTTGATTACAGTACCCATAGGCTTCATAGAGAAAGCCAATCTTTTCTACCTTAGCTGCCACTAAACCCGTTTCTTCGACTAACTCCCCCTTGGCCAACTCTGCCGGGTCAACTGCAGGGTTGTCTTCATATGACCCTTGGGGAAACTCCCAAAATGACTTTCCGACGGGATAACGAAATTGCTTGACCAAATGAAAGCCATTATTTTCAAAGGGAATCACCATCGCAAAATCAGGTTTCTCAACTACACCATATATTCCCCGGCCTCCGCTGGGGAACTCTACGCCATCTTCACGGACCTTCATCCATTTATTTTCGTACACGGTTTTACTGGAAATTTTCTTAATCATGACTTCAGATTAGCACACCACATCTGTAGTAAGTAGTTGCTGACACTCAGCTGAGCAAGTGCTTTTAAATTCAGACTCACAGTCTGGACAACACACAAATAACGAGTCACAACTCAAGACTGCACAATCTATATACCGTGTGATGGCTTTTTGGCAATACGTACAGCTGGAAATGACGGTCGGATTTACTTGATTTACAGCCAAGTGCAAGCGTTTATCAAACACAAACATCTCACCTTCAAAGAACTTGCCACCCACTTGTTCGCCATACTCATGAATTCCCCCATGAAGCTGTCGCACATGATTAAAACCTTGTTCACACAAATACGCTGATGCTTTCTCACATCGCACCCCACCGGTGCAGTACGTGATCACCTCCTTCTCCTTAAATGTGCTGAGTTCTTGCTCCACAAACAGGGGGAAATCACGAAAGTTTTCAATTGAAGGGGTGATGGAGTTCTTAAACTTACCAATTTTGGCTTCGTAGCCATTTCGGGCGTCAATAATCACAAAATCATCCTGGTTTTCGTAAAGCGTCAACAGTTCATCGGGCTCAATATAGTCGGCTTTGTTGGCGAGTGACACATCCCTGCTAGTTTTTTTAATGCCCAGGGTCACGATCTCATCCCGAACTAGTACTTTGAGCTTAGGAAAAACTTGCTCCTCCGCCCACGATATTTTCCACTCCATATCCTGGAATTCAGCTATTTTGGCGGTTTCAGCCATGTATTGATTGATAGCACTCTCCTCACCCGCGACCGTGCCATTAATACCTTCTGTTGAAATCAAGATCCGACCATTGAGACCTAATGTTTGACACAGCTCCTTCTGGGCACCTTTGAGTTGTTCTGGATTAACAAGAGTGATGTACTTGTAATAGAGCAGAATTTTTACTGGTTGAGACATGGGTGTATTCTACAACGTCAACTCACTAATCGGGGTCTGTTTTCACACGTTGTCTTGACAGCCTCAAGTCTGGGTAGTTCGAAATAGATAATGACATCTGATCCCCTACTTCTAAGCACAATTCTGGCATTACCCCCATGGCACTCACTGGATCTTTTTTTCTGATGGGAGAGTTCCATTCATAGGGGTGCACTAGCCAGTTGGCCACTTCACTTTCCCTCTCTATATTGTGAGCAAGGAAGTACTCATTGAGTGCTTTTTGCAGTTCTTGGCTATCAACAGGACCTGACAACTGATCTTGGGAAACAACTGTCCCTAAAACTAATTTCGGATTGTCAGCTAAATGTTGATCAAGCTCATGCGAAATAGCACTAAAATGTTTGAGAGCATAACCCGAAGGATAATGTGAAAGTAAGGCCAGGGTTTTGTTTCCACCAAGCTCTAGGATTAAACCTACTGAGCTACAACTAACTCTGCTTCTAGTAGTCATGGCAAAAACTTCACCCGGTGCTAACACCACTTTTTTTACGTCAGAAGTTCCGACTCTCACTTCTACTTCTCGCCTTTGGTCTTCTTCCAACTTGTCGGGGTTAAACGATGTTTGTTCAGTCATAGACATTTGCTGTCCATATTGCATGGCATAACCTCACAGTATATTTCAGAACTTACCTACTCAACTCCAAAGTTGAAAGGGTCGCAGTTCAAGAGCTATTGTCTAAGGGTATAACATTTGAGCGATACAAAGGTTTTGATCAGGATGAAAAAGGTACTTCTCGTGGCCAAGGGCGAGCTATGGCTTGGTTCAAAGAACCAGCAGGAAATATTTTATCGGTGCTTGAAGAATCGTAACTTTCTTTAGTATGGGATTGGGGGAAGACCTGAGAAAATGTTCATTTAGGGAAAGAGCAAAAAAAGTAGTAGAATCATGATATGAATCCAACTCAGCCAGTATCTACGCCGATTGTTAAAGATGAGATAGATACTAATGAGCTTCTCCAGGATTCGCCTCTTCCGAATGACCTAGACAAAACAAAAAAATTCCTCAAAAGAAGATGTTAGTCATAAGTGGCGTTACTCTTTCACTTTTATTGGTTACCGGCATCATTTTTGCCAAAACCCAGCAAATCAAAGTATTACTTTCGAGTCCATCACCCTCTCCTACCGCTACACCCTTACCAACTTTAGCTCCTAGCCCGACAGCTATCGCTACTCCAACCCCAATCAAGAAGGTTCCCAATCCTTCATCTAAGATCATGCCCTCACCTACTAGCTCAACAACTCCAACGCCGTCCCCTGTGTCACAGGATTCGGGGGCACCCCAGTTCGAGATAAATTTTCCTCAAGAAAATCAATCAGTTAGTCTCCAAAGTGGAAGTTCTCAACGAATTTGCGTGGTAGAGACCGCCATCAGTGGAGACAGAGGTGGACTGCAAAAGAAAAACAACATTAATATCGAAGGCTGGACTACTTATGCTGGTGACGACACAGTATGTTTCACACCTAAAGATGGTCAGAATACCTTTAGCATTCAGTATCGCAACGATAAGGGCCAAGAATCTTCAGTCTATAACCGGCAGTTTTCGTTCCAAGGACAATAGTTAAGGTGAAAACTCGTCAAAAATATAGTTATGCCCATAGAAATAAACTTCTTATGGATTACATTTTATCGATTCCAAAGGTGAACTTGAACGAGTTATTGGTAAAGTCTTTTTCAGGTATAGCTTTACTGCCGTTGATCGAGACTTCCATTGGAATATCGACTGGATCAGCTTGGTTTACTGCTGCGAGTCGCATGGTAGCTTTAGCCCCTGGATCGATGCGATCCTTGGTAACTTTGCCCATTAAAACTCCATTACTTCTTAGTTCAAACTCTACGTTTAGTAAAGCATCCGGGCCATCATTTTTTGCAGTCGCAATAACGTCAGTAGTATAGTCATAACTGTTTGGATCACTCATCCACGCGGTGGCAACTCGGAAAGGTTGATTTGGATAGTTTTGAAAGGAAACTTGACCATCAACGTTCGGTACTTCAGTACGTTTATCTATTTTATAAAATCGCTGGGCACCCACAAACTCTAGTTTTAAATCCGCTGTGCTGCTGACTTGAAGGATTGGCTTAGGCGAGATGCTTGGAGACGGTTTAAGTAAGGGTGCCCTACTGGGAGATAGTGACGGACTCGGGCTGGTTACTGGACTCTCAGGTTGCGAGGTAGGACTTGGTGATGCTGCCGTAACAATAGATTTAGATGGGGAAATCTGACCCCATATAGCCTGGAGCATGGAAGCTGTGCCCATTAAACAGATACCAACTAAAACTAAAATACCAATTCTTGTGAGGATGTTTTTATGCTTTTTCATGTTGAATTACTATCGCATTAAGACACAATCATATTTTGATTTTTTCGAGCACTTAGGGGTAGGTTGGGCATAGCTCTATGTATGGCACTGATTGGTTATAAAGGCACACTCGTTTAATCATCGGATCTAAGAAATGGTGAAAGAGCTTGCAGGCCTGGAGGGAATCGAACCCCCATTAGCGGTTTTGGAGACCGCTGTCCTACCGTTGAACGACAGGCCTATGAACTTGCCTATTATAAAGCTAGTTACTCAGGAGAACAATCTTAGTAATCTTGTCCAGTGACCCGGCGCTAAAAAAAGGCAACTTCACATTCATACATTCGACCGTCTGCACAAACTACACCCTTAATTCAATGAAGTATTAGTTCTCCCAGGAGCAACAGCCTGGGCCTCCATCTTCAAAATATGGTCATACTCATTCTTAAAAATATAAATTACCTCTGACACGGCCAAAGAAGTTAGCTCCACTTGATCACCAATCTCTGTTCTCCAATTAGCTGGAAGCGAGGCTTCACTCGGATTTGCCATTCTCAAAACTAAGTATCGATCAACCACAAGTTCATACTTCTCAGTCGATATGGATTTATTCCCTGACAGCTTCTTTCGCTCCAGTTTCTGCTCAGCTGCTCGAACAATAATCATCTCGAAGACCCGGCGCATCTGTGCTACCTCTCTCATGTGATCATCGGTTTCTCGTTCAGTCATAACTCTTAGTATATCGAGGCTAGATGCTTTCTGCTTATGTAGTTTTCTAAAGTATGCTTAAATAAACCGTATGCCAGAACTTGAACCACTCTTGATTAAAGCCCTCGCCCGCGACAAACAGCTATTAGAAAACACTGAGATTCCGGTTATCACCGTCTCTGGAACCTTTCGGGAGGATGTTAAACAATGGTTTGGCCTCCCTCACAATGACTTACTGCCAGATATTGTGTTCTCCCGGGCCCACTACTCCATGGCCTTGGGAGCGGTTTTAACCGCCTGGTGCGATAAAATGAGCCCTCAAAAAGCCTGGATCTTTGATCCCACCAACTATGTCACCAATGACCAGTGGAAAAAAATTCAGTTAACTGAGTTTATTGGCAAAACCCTAGCCCGCAACCCTTTCCTCAAACTCGTTAAAGACTTTATTGACCAATTTGGCCGCAATAAGCTCCCTATTTTAGCGAGCATAACTCCACCACTGCTGTATGTGGTCAAAGATATCAAGAAACCAATCCTATCGTTTCACATTGCTTCGGGAAATATTTTAGCTGAACAAGGCAAAAAAGTTATCCAGGTGATAACTGATCCCCATGTTCGCGAGGATTACCTAAATCACGCTGACTCATCTCAGATGTATTTCTGTGTTTTTGACGAGCGCACTAAAACTGAATTTCTCGAGAAAGCCACCGTCAAAGGCATCGCTGCTAACCCAGATCGGGTTATTGTAACTGGTCCGCCAGTAGATCCTCGGGTGATTGAGGCCCAAAAGCACAAGAAAGTCTGGTCCAAAGGACCTTTACGGCTGTGTATCACGACGGGTGGTTTGGGAACAAACAAAGATGAAATTGAGCAGCTGCTGAATCAGCTTCTACCCGAACTCCGCAGACGAGATTCGGCGTATCAGTTGCTTATTTATACTGGGACACAGCTAGACATTTACGAGATGGTAAAAGAGATGGCTAAAAGGGAGCGAGTTCGAATTTCGCCTCTGGAAGAAGAAAAAGCTGACTTCCGAGTAATTTATCATCCGCAAATTGTTGATGCCAACGAGCTGCTAATCGCGCACGGCTTCCCCTGGGCTCACGGCTTTCTTTCCAAACCTTCGGGGGACATGGCCTATGACGCGGCGGCTTCAGGCAGCTTCCTGTTGACGCTTAAAGAGTGGGGCGTCTGGGAGCACAACATTCGGGAGGTTTTTGAACAAAAAGACATCAGTCGCCCAGTGGTACCCAACAACATTGTCAAGCAGCTCCAGGCCCTGTCTTCCCCTCATCGTGATCAACCATCATGGATTGAACAAGCCATGGAAAAAGCCGCTCATCTCGAGCCGTTATTCCTGCACGGAAACGAAAAAATCATCGCCACCGTTAAAAAAATTGGCAGGTAGAAACTAACTCAGAAACGCACAAGAGCTCTTTTCTGATAAGTAGTGAGATTACTTGAGTTTTTTGGACTGCACGTGAGGAGTGCTCTTTTTGCACCGTTTGCAGTATTTATTCAACGGGAAGGTATTTTCGCCCGTGGTTTGCTTCATTAATTGTTCGTTATTTTTGTTGAACTCAGTAATGTAGTTAAAGTTATTGCAAACTTTACACTTCAAGCCGACTGCTTGTCGGGGACCTTTTTTCTTTTTTGCCATAAAACCTTTATAAGGTGTGTAGTATACACGACCTCAAGACAGATATCTATATGTTTATTTAAGCCGGTACTCTTTCGGGTGTGGGCTCCTCAACTGGGACGGCAAACGGGTTCGGGACGGTCCAGGGTGTTGGTACTTCCATTGGCCGCCGAGCTGGTCCAACGGGAGTGATAACTGGTAAGGGGCGGCGAGGAGTTTCCACCGGGTCTGCCGGCTGCTCTTTAGGATCTTCAACCGGTCTGCCCCTCCGGCCAGCTTCAGCTACATTAATTCTGTTTTCAGGACTGTCAAACATAACTTACTCCTTCTATCTAACAAAACCTACCGAGCCTTCTCAGGGATTCGAACCCTGGACCTCCTGTTTACAAAACAGGCGCTCTAACCAGCTGAGCTAAGAAGGCTTAAGCAGATATTATACAATGCAAGTTGCCACTAGAATTAGGCTGTTTTCTCAAGAAGAATTTCCATTAGATTCCCATCGCTGTCCAAAAAATTAGTGATAGTACTGTAACTCATAACTTCTGAGCGGCGTAATAGCCTCACTCCTTTAGACTCCAGGTGCTGATTCATTTGTTCCAGCTGTTCGGCAGTGTTGGCTTTAAACTGGATTAATACCTGGTTGTGATTATTATCAACAAAGGGATAGTTACCTTTATTCGACTCTGGCTCGGCCGACATTGTCACCGCACCCGTGTTAAAACCGTACCACTGTCCATCTTCAGTCTGTTGTGGTAAGGGTTCAAGACCCACGATGTCACGATAAAACTTAATTAACTCCTGCGGCTGTTTCGAGTAGAGGTTAATAAAAGAAATGGTGGAAAATAATGGTTTTGGTCATTTCGTGCCAGGTCTAGGATTCGAACCTAGGAAGACAATTGTCAGCAGATTTACAGTCTGCCCCCGTTGGCCACTTGGGTAACCTGGCAATAGCATTGTTAATAGTTCTTACCGTGTAAGGGAGCCTTCGCCGGGATTCGAACCCGGTACCTCATTCTTACCAAGAATGCGCTCTACCAAGTGAGCTACGAAGGCATACAGCCAAGGGCACATTATACCGTAGAGAAAGACATCTGTGGGAACTTATCGGCAATCTTAAATTTGCTTTGATTCAAGCCTAACGAGCTGGGTGAGTCTGAACGAGAGACTGGTGCGAGGTGAGCTTGATGAAAGGCAAAATTTAACAGTCTAGTGCGAGGGGCAGCGTGCTTTCCCCTGAAATACATCAAAGGTGGGCAAACCGTCTCTAACTCCACGGAGTTACAGAACAGTTCATAGCCCGTTGAAAAAGCTATTGAGGAAAAATATTGCTAACCCCCCACACTCGACTGTTAAAGAACACTGCCGATATGTATATCTCGCTTTGAAGCTCGAGATCAGGTTATTTGGCAGCCAATTCGTCTAACCATAACCTCACCTTATCACCGTATTTTTCTGTTTGCAACACGTACATTAGGTGTGCTTTGAAGTAATTTTCAGGATCACCAGTCGTCATCCACCGACCTTTGGTGTGTTCCACTAATACATCGTGATTTTTGGCTATTTGAGTAATGGCATCGACTGTCCATAGCTCGCCGTCTTTGCCGGTGTTGAGCGGATTTAAGTACTCAAATACCGATGGTTTCAACAAGTATCGTCCATAGGAAGCTAACCGAGATGGCTCAGTGCCTTTGTCTGGTTTTTCAATAATATTGTCAAGCAATCGATCACTGTCAGCCCGGAAACTGATGATGCCGTATTTATCTACCACGTCGGCACTCACCTCTTGAGCCATGATGATGGCTGATACTCGAGGATTTTCCTCATATAAATCAACCATGGCCTTGGCGTCACCAGGTTTCCCATACACAACGTCATCGCTATAAAGCACTAAGAACGCCTCTTCACCTTCCACATACTTTTGGGCTGAAGCCACCGGGGAACCATTGCCATAAGGTAAACTGGGGTCTTGTTCACAGACCACGATCTTGGGAAAGTCTAAGACATGCTGGACAGGCTCGTAGCGATCTTCTTTGCCTTGAGACTGGAGCTGTTTGCGAATCCGATTGACACCATTATTAAAGTAATCCTCGTAAATTGGTTTGCCTTCGGGGGTAGAAACAATGATGATTTCCTCGATTCCGGCTTCGACGCACTCCTCAACTACAAACTGCATCACTGGCCGGTTTCCTAGAGGCAACATAGCCTTGGGCACTGTTTTGGTGATGGGCAAATATCGGCTGGCAAAACCAGCATCGGTAACAATCGCTTTTCTAACACGCTTTGTTTCGGACATGAACGCTCCTTACAACTACTAAGGGTATTCTACAACGCTTCATTTAGATGGCTAGCATAGGATTGTGTTCTGTTTCTACTTCTCTATTGCACACCGATACTCTTTATGAGTAAATGATAAAAGTCAGTTTTTGCTTTGCTGTGCTTGTGTTCTGCTTGTGTCATGAAAAAACTAATTCAAAACAGAATTATCCGTGTTAAGAAAAAATCACCCGGGCATTTGCTCTCGGTTTTATTGACCACTCTCTCTGTCTTTTTAATCATTCTAGGGGCCTTGGGCCTGGTCTACGTCCAACAACCATTAACTGACCTCTCCTTTGATCCTCGTAATGATGCCTCTGTTGCCAATGGGCAGGTCGAGTTATCAACCACTTTTCAAAATGCCACGGCTCAGGACGAAAATGGCCACATTACTCTCCTTTATAACGCTCATAGCCGAAATATTCAGCAAATTGAGTTGGTGTTTAGTGTTATTACTGATGTCTTCGACACTCCTACTGTAGAGCTAACCTCCAACTCGGGTCTACGTACCACCCGGAAAGAGATTGAGCAAACCACCGATGGCTACCTAGTCTCGATGACTGTGGTCCCCCAGTCAGGCAGCAGCTTTACTGGCACAACCCCCAAAGCCTTTGCTCAAATTAACTTTAAGCCCACCCAAAGTGGTGACATTGATGTATCTTTTGACACCCAAACGTCAAAGGCCTTGGTTTTCCAAGGTGGCAGCTCGAACGCTATCAATGATGAGCTCAAGCACGTGCCGCTACAAAGCTACTCGGTCCAAGTAGCCGGAGCCACCCAGAAAGATGATTTGCGCTTTGCGAATCAAACCCGGGTGGCTTTCCTCGATAACGCTGGTAACGCCGTCAACCCCAATCAAATTAAACGGGGCCAGACTTACACCCTCCACCTCATTTATCAAGTTCAAAATTCTATTAAAAGCCAAGCGGCTGATAATCGCCAAGTTGGCGTTCGGTACTCTATCAATGGCCAGAGTTATGGCAATAAGAGCTACGACTACTCGTTTATGGCTGGTCCTGAGGCAGGTTTCACGGATAGTGTCAAACAAAGTTATGTCTTGAACGCTAACTCAGTCAAAATCGGAGTTATGGTTGACCCCGGCAATACGATTGCTGAAAGCAACGAATCTAATAATTCTTGGGAAACTACCTTCACTGTCGCCGGAGTCGGCGGCCTCTCAGTCGTATCTTGTAACGAAAGTTGTACCTCCAACGCCCAGTGTGGCGTCAACCAACGCTGTTTTGAAAATCGCTGCCGGCTCGTTACCAATCTTTCTAGTACGAGTTGTAGTGCTCCAGCTGATAATGGTTTACATCGCAGCTGTAACCAATACTGTGCCGACACCCGAGAGTGTGGCACTGGCTTCAGTTGTTACTTTAATCGTTGTCGCCGACCAGACAACGTCGAGAGCACTGTCTGTGCTCTGCCCACTACTGCACAACAAACCTTGATCACCCAAAGTTGTAATAAAGCCTGTAGCTCCAACGCTCAGTGCGCCAACAACATGCGTTGCTACAGCAGTGTCTGTCGCTTAGCTACCAACCCTAGTAGTACTTCTTGCTCTCCAGTGACCAAGAACTCCGTTTCGGGTACCTATTATGGTGAGGGCTCAAAAGGTGGGCCTGGTAAAGGCGCAGCCGGCGGAGCTGACCAACCAGTTTCGGGTGCTACACCAGGAGCCTCAGGCTCAACTGGTACATCAGGGGCTACCCCTAGCGGTACGACAAGGCCTTTCAATAGTACCGGTAGCGCTCAGGCCACTTTCTCAGCTGGATTAATTTCTCCCCGACCGGTGCCTACAGTTGCTCCGGCTATCCGTACGTCACCCTCACCAATTTCAGCTGCTTCCAACGGCGCCCTTAACTTCTTAACCCGATTTACCGGTGGATTGTCACTACCTCTGATTGCTCTAGTCGTCGGAATCGGCCTCTTAGCATTAGTGATTGTGATTACTCTGCTCAATGTCCTGAAAAAGCGAAATCAAGGTGGTTCTAACCTCCCTGGAGGTCGCACCACTCCTTACGAACAAGACTTGCAGTCCAAAATCAATGAACTCAAACAGCAGCAATCAACGCCTGTCTCAGGCCCCGCAGTTTCTGGCCCAGCGGTTGCTGGTCCAAATCCCCCGGCCGCACCCAAAGCCGCTCAAGTAGCTCCAATCAGCCCAACCAAGCCAACCGCTAATGACAGCGGGAGCATCACGCCCCCTCCCTCAACCTTGCGCCCCTCACCAGCAGCAGTTCCTACTCCCACACCTGATCCCGTCAGAGAGCCTGTAAGCGAAGCGCCTCCCATTCCTCCTGTAGTCAAACCACCAGCTCAACCAGTTTTTAACCGCCCCACCGCTACCCAGTCGCAGCCAGCAACAAACAGACCGCAAACTGTTTTTAACTCAGCTTCTAAACCACTTCAACCATTCAATCCAACAGTCAAGCCCGCTCAGACACCGGCTTCAGCACCTAGACCCGGCACGCCCGTAGCTCCCACCTTTACTCCAGCTCCCAGCCCCGGCGCTGCCCCCGTTGTTCAAACAGCTCCAAAAGTTGCTCCAACTGAAAAACCGGTTCAACGACCTCCTCAACCACCCACAGGCAGTGCCAGATCGAGTATGCTAGAGCGAATTAAACTCAAGGGTATTACCCCTCCCGATCACCAAAGCTCAAAGAATGACGGTTAAAATGGATCCGTTCACGTTTTAAAAAAAGTCTGGTACAATAACACACTTATGGTTAGCCCCATCCTATACGTCAGGGAAGTCGTGGAAGAACTGAAAAAAGTCAGTTGGCCCACCGCTACCCAAACTCGAGACATGACGTTATTAGTGGTGGTAGTAACCATAATCGTTGGTATTTATATTGGCAGCTTAGATTTTATCTTTCAAAGACTCATCACTGCCTTAATTAACCGATAAATAGTAGTTAAAAGAAAACTATGACTGATCAACAAACACTCACAGCACCCGAAGTTCCAGAGTTACAGGAAGTTCAAGTCTCGACGCCAAATATGGTGGTTATTTCCGAGACTGAAAACAAAAAAGCCCGTTGGTATGTCGTTCACACCTACTCAGGTCACGAGAACAAAGTGGCAGAGACGCTTAAACAACGCGCCCAAACCTTAAACTTAACTGACAAAATTTTATCAGTTCTCATTCCCACTCAAGAGAAAATTCAGATCAAGCGCGGTCAACGCAAAACAGTTAACGAAAAGATCTTCCCTGGCTACATGTTAGTTCAGATGGAGCTGATCGATGACTCCTGGCTGGCCGTCCGTACTACTCAGGGTGTGACTGGTTTTGTGGGGATCGGCACCAAGCCTACTCCTTTACCTCGACACGAGGTCGACGCGATCAAGAAATACATGACCCAAGCTGCTCCTCAGTATAAAGCTGAGTTTGTAGAAGGTGAAGCTGTCCGCATCGTGGATGGTCCATTCAATGACTTCTTGGGTACCGTCAACAACATCAACGAAGAAAAAGGAAAAGTCGAAGTTCTGGTCAGTATTTTTGGCCGCGAGACTCCGGTGGAGCTCGACTTCTTGCAAGTTCAGAAGGTGTAAGTTTTTTTCTAAATTGGGATGGTGGGACTAAACGCTAGAGCCAACTCTGCCTCAATGGCTTGACCAAACTTTTCGTGAAAATTTTGCCATAGCTGTGTCACCTGTGGAATTTCTGCATTCGCAAACGCATTTCTGGCTCCGAAGGTGGACTGAAATGTTGGCTGATTCGTGTAACCATCTACGTAAACTGAGAAGCCAGCCGTCGTCTCGGGACTCAAACTGGCAATCAGAAATGTATTGTTGCCAATGGAAGATAAACCCCAGTCCAGATCAAAGCTTCGTAAATCAACACTTAAAGTAAACCCGGCAGCGACTCCCTCCCAGTTAAAGTTGTTCAAACTCGAAATATATGCGCTCGCGTCACCATCTGTGTAGGGCGCGGTGATGCCTGGGTTGGATGCCAAATACTCCAATGCTACTTCTTTGAGTCGAGCAAAGGCGGTTTCTTTATACGCTTGATAAGCTGTGGTGAGTTCCGGTCTCGATTCTATAAAGGTCCGAATGCTGTCTGGGTTACACATGAGAAGTATCCCTTGATACTGCTCCCCTCGGGAAGTAGCTGCTATAAATTCTTTATTCAGTTGTGAAATAATGCCAGCTTCATCCGCCACAAACTCCCGTATTCGCGGACTGCCCTCCGGCTTGGCCATGTTCTCAGGATCCATGTGCAACCGGTACAGTTCCTCATAATCATCATTCGTTGCCTGAGGAGCAAAGCTTTTTTCTCGCCTGATCCCTGCTAGCCAGCGACTATGCAGATTATCTATTTGCATCTCCAGCCCCAACCACAACGGATTTTGGAACACTGGAACTCGAGTAACTATCTCTTTCAAAGTATTCAGCTCGTCACTCAAGGTCTCAGATCTCAGCTCGTTTTCTCTGGCCAAACGACTTGCGGCTATAACTCCACTCGTTGATGCCACAATGCCAAGAAAGAGACTTCTCACCATTTGTAAAAAGTCGCGTCGTGAAAATGTTTCAGTCTCATCAGACTTTTTTGGAATCAGGGCCGAGCTACTGCTGTCTTGGGAATGCTTTCGTTCACTCATGACTAAACTATATCAGAAACACATGATATAATCAGTGAATTGTCCCCCACCTCGGGAATCTAAACATTGAGGGAGCTAACCTGAAAGAGGTCAGCGAAAATGCTTCTCTTGCTTCTACTGAAGAATTTTCACTTCTCTTTTTCGTTACTTTAGAAATACAACTACTTTGTAGGAGATGCTATGGCAAAAAAAATTGTAAATGTTCTGAAACTGAACCTACCTGCTGGAACAGCTAATCCAGCCCCTCCAGTTGGACCTATTTTAGGTCAAGCTGGTATTAACATGATGGACTTCCTCAAGAAGTACAACGAAGCCACTCAAGACAAGCGCGGCCAAGTTATTCCTGCTGAGATCACTATTTACGAAGATCGCTCTTTTACCTTTGTTTTAAAACTCCCGCCAGTAGCCGAGATGATCAAGCAAGCTCTAAAACTCAAAGCCGGCAGTAAAACCCCAGGCCAAGAGACCTTGGGTACTTTATCTATGGATCAAGTTCGCAAGATTGCTGAAGAGAAATTACCTGATTTAAATACCACTAGTGTCGATTCAGCTGTTAACAGTGTGATCGGGACCGCCAAAAGTATGGGCGTAGCTGTAGCTTAAGGAATATATGGGATCAAAGAAAAATACCAACATGTCAGATACTCCTTCAGAAGTGAAGGAAGTTAAAGTAGTCGAGTTAAATGCTAATGCCAACCTTGATGGTCAGCAAAATGACGCCGAGGGCCAGGGAGAATCTCCAGAAAAAGCCAAAAAAGTGAAAAAAGGCCGGACTCGCAGCCAAAAATACACCATGGTCCGCTCTCAAGTTGATAAGACTAAAACCTACGATGCGTTCGCTGCCATTGAGCTGGTTAAAAAACTGTCATACACCAAGTTTGACGGGACCATCACCGCTGACGCTTTGCTTAAAGACGAAGGAATTAGCATTAACATTCGCTTCCCTCACTCGACTGGCAAAACCATTCGCGTCGCCATTGCTTCTGATGAGTTAATCACCCAAATTGAAGCTGGGACTATTGAGTTTGATGTCTTAGTCACCTCACCTCAGTTCATGCCTAAATTGGCTCGTTTAGCTCGGGTGTTGGGTCCTAAAGGCTTAATGCCTAACCCTAAAAATGGCACCATTACTGACAATCCAGAACGCAAACAACAAGAGCTTGAAGGTGGTCAAATCACGCTCAAATCTGAGAAGAAAATGCCGCTGATGCACGTTAACCTGGGTAAAGTCTCAATGGGAACCAAGGAGCTGGTTGAAAACCTCAATACCTTAAATGACGCCTTAAAAGGTCGAATGGTCCGGTTGAGTGTCGCCGCCAGCATGAGTCCTAGTATTAAAGTGCAGCTAGTCTAAATTTGTTTTTTGATATTAAAAAGGCCTGGTTTATCCAGGCCTTTTTTGGTTCTGTAAAAGGTCAGAGCGTTACAGCGCTCGGCTCTCAATCTCTTTCTGAATGTTGCTGATAAACGCTGCAACTGGCTGCACTCCCAGGTTGCGGTTACCTCGCAAGCGCTCACTGACCGTACCCTCAGCCGCTTCTCTTTTGCCCACGATCAACATATGTGGGATTTTCTGCTGCTCAGCTTTGCGAATGCGGTTTTGCATACTCTCGGCTTCGTTCCAGTCCTCGGCCCGGATCCCGGCAGCCAGAAGTTGTTTCAAAACTTGATCTGAGTACTCATGCTGATCAACTGAGATGGGAATAACCACTACCTGCACAGGAGCCAACCAGACAGGGAAAGCTCCCGCGTAGTGCTCAATCATGAAGGCCAAAAACCGCTCATGGACTGACAACGGAGCTCGGTGAATCACGAAGACGTCATTATTTTCTTGACCTTGATCATCAACATAGGACAAGCCAAACCGTTTTTTGGCAGCAAAGTCCAGTTGAATGGTGGACATAGTTTCTTCACGGCCTATGACTGATTTAAACTGAACGTCAACCTTTGGACCGTAGAAAGCGGCTTCATCATCAGCCTCCACATACGGGACTTTCAGCTCGTCCAGAACTTCACGCAAAACCTGTTCACTGTACTCCCAATTCTCTGGTTCATCAATGTATTTATCTTTGTGATCAGGACTCCATTTTGACAAGCGAAACCAGTAGTCTTTGAGACCAAAAATATCAAAATACTCCATAGTTAGCTTCAATACATTTGAAAACTCCTCTTTAATTTGATCTCTGCGGGCATAGATGTGAGCGTCATTCATAGCCAAGCCGCGTACCCGCAGCAAACCCGCTAACGTACCCGATAGTTCATTGCGATAACACGTGCCGTATTCGGCTAGACGCAGCGGGAGTTCGCGGTAACTTCGTGGTTTGTACTGGAAAATCCGGTGGTGATGAGGGCAGTTCATGGCCTTCAGATAATAGGTACCATCATCCATCTTCATGGCTGGGTACATACTGTCTTTGTAGTAAGGCAAGTGACCTGAGGTCAAAAATAGCTCCTCCTTGGCAATGTGAGGCGTGGCCACCCGCTGGTAACCAGCTGCCTCTTCTTTTTCTTTGGCTAATTTCTCAACTTGGTCACGCAAAATGGTGCCTTTGGGCAACCACATGACTAAACCTTTACCGACCATGTCATCAATGAAGTAGAGATCCAGCTCTCGACCCAACTTGCGGTGATCTCGTTTTTTGGCCTCTTCTTGTTGGGCTAAATACTCCTCGAGCTCGGCTTTAGACGGCCAGATCGTACCGTAAATGCGGCTTAACATCGGGTTTTTCTCACTGCCCAACCAATAAGCTCCAGCAATGGACTGCAACTTGAAGTGTTTGAGCTCTTGGTGAGGGTGATCAACGTGACCACCTTTACACAAGTCCCAGTACTCACCGGATTTGTAGAACGTCAAAACTTCACCGTTTTCGGCGAATTTTTTGATCAATTCCTGCTTGTAAGGATTTCCCTCGTACTCGGCTAAAGCGTCAGCTTCAGACAGTTCATGACGTTCAAACCCCTGCCAGCCTTTGGCAATTTCATGCATTTTGGCTTCAATTTGAGGAAAATCGGATTCGGAAATGGCATGGCTAAACTCAAAGTCAAAGTAAAACCCATTTTCAATGTTGGGGCCAATGGTGCGTTTGGTGTCGGGCCACAGCTTCATCACCGCTGCAGCCAGTAAGTGGGCAGCCGAGTGGCGTAAATTATCTAGATAGTGTTGATCGTGTTCTGGCATATAACTCCCATTGTACTGTCTTTTCTGAGGTTAGAGTTTACTGTTCAGTAGTCTCCAGTCGGTTAACCAAATTATAACCTGACTTCCGCTATACTTCGCATTAAAACCTCAAAAATAGTAATTAGTAATGAATATAAAACAAAAAAAAACTCCCTGGTCAGGGAGCTGTCAGTTTTTGTTTAAACCACAAAAACTACTCCCCGGCAGGGATAGTAGTAGTGGTAGTCAAAAAACAATCGCGTTTCACAGTAACAATATATCACGGTGGTCAAGCTGCTCCGAACAAAGGTTCAGCCTCACCCTACTCTTCACTCGTTTTCCTCGGTTTCATCGCTGGTGAAAAATGAACTGGAGGCACGTTGGCCGGCGCGTTGGGGTAACTCCTTAAGACCAAAAGCATTGGTGGATGGATTGATCCACAGATATGCCGAGTCAATCCGCAAGGCGGATGCCAGGTCCTCTAGCCTCTTTTTACTGTAGGGCAGTCCATCTTCTAGTACTGACATACCCCTCCTTTCCGCTTCAGTCTCTCAGATATTGCTGAATATTGACTGAAACAAAAACCCCGCCTGGTGTTGGCGGGGTAGTTTGGTTTTCGTTGTCTTCTGCTGCTTATTCATCTTCCAAACTACCGCACCACTTGGAGTAGTGACGTTGAATAGCTGGGAGACAAAACTGTTTGTGCATCAAAAATAAGTATAGCATTGAGGACTATACATATTAAGTATGCAGGAAAATGGATAAACAGCCACTGCTCACGCCGTTATCGCTTTAATACCGATAATGCTCACTCTTAAACGGACCTTTAATGGGTACATTTAAGTAAGCAGCCTGATCAGAGCTCAGTTTTGTCAAACGAACCCCAATTTGCTCGAGGTGCAGGGCTGCGACTTTCTCATCCAATTGTTTAGGTAAGCGGTACACTCCCACCTCATACTCCTTGGTGTAGAGCTCAATTTGAGCCAGCACTTGATTAGAAAAAGAGTTTGACATCACAAACGACGGATGGCCCATGGCGCAGCCCAAGTTGACTAATCTGCCCTCAGCCAGCAAAATAACCCGGTGACCATCGGGAAAAGTGTAGAGATCGACTTGGGGTTTCACCTGCAGTTTTTTGATTTTTGGATAGTCATTCAGCTGCTGAACTTGGATCTCCACATCAAAGTGGCCAATGTTACAGACGATAGCGGTGTCTTTCATTTTCTCGAGATGCTCAATTCTGATGACGTCACGGCAGCCAGTGGCGGTCACAAAAATATCCACTTCTTTGATCACATCTTCAATCCGTTTGACTTCGTAGCCTTCCATGGCTGCCTGCAGAGCACAAATAGGGTCAACTTCAGTGATGATTACCCGAGCGCCGTTGTTACGCAGTGATTGAGCGCTGCCTTTGCCCACGTCTCCATAGCCAGCAACTAGGGCTACTTTGCCCGAGATCATCACGTCAGTGGCTCGGCGGATGCTGTCAACGAGCGACTCGCGGCAACCATATAAATTATCAAATTTTGACTTGGTGACCGAGTCGTTGACGTTAATAGCCGGAATTTTAAGCTTGCCCTCGGCCATCAACTTGTAGAGATGATGAACTCCCGTGGTGGTTTCTTCCGATACACCTTTAATTTCAACTAGCATCTCGGGATGTTTGGTGTGCACCCAACCCGTCAAGTCTCCCCCATCGTCGAGCAGCATGTTCGGACCAATTAGCTCCCCCTTTTTATTTTTAAACAGTAATGTTTGCTCAGTTGTCCACCAGTAGTCTTTTTCGGTCTCACCCTTCCAGGCAAAAACCGGCACGCCGGCGGCAGCCATGGCGGCGGCGGCGTGATCTTGGGTAGAAAAAATATTACACGAAGCCCACCGGACATCAGCTCCAAGATCAACGAGGGTTTCAATTAAAACCGCGGTTTGAATCGTCATGTGAAGCGAGCCAGCGATGCGAGCGCCTTTGAGCGGTTTTTTAGCCTTAAATTCTTGACGGATACTCATTAAGCCCGGCATTTCTTTCTCTGCCAAGGTGATCTCGGTTCGCCCCCATTCGGCCAAGCCTATGTCTTTAATCTTATAATCACTTGAGGTGGTTTTTTTCATCTATGCTCCTTTGTTAGCTTAATTTTTGTCAATAGTAATCGCCTCGTTAAAGGCTTCTAGGTATCTTTTTTTGACGTCTTCAATCGTAAATCTATGTGATTGCGTTCCTGGCTGTTCAATGGCAAAACACGCAACTATAGCACCTAAACGGGCACATTTTAAGGGCTCCCACCCTCTGACATAGCCGTGAATGAAACCGGCCCGAAAAGCGTCCCCCGCACCTGTGGGATCAACCACTGTTTGGACCCGTGCTGCAGCCTGCTGGTGCTCTTGGCCCTTGCAGTACACGACGCAGCCATTTTCGCCCAACGTCACGACGCAGACTTTTAGTTTTTGAATGATCTCCGCCTGACTCCATCCCGTTTTACTGGTAATTACACCCATTTCATAATCGTTGACGATCATGACCTCGGCGGCTTCAATACCGGCTTTTATATCTTCAGCTGAAACATTATTGGCTTGTTGCCCCACATCATAAAACAACCGTAATTTGTTGGCCTGGCACTCCGCTACTTGCGCTCGCATCTGATCTGGATCATGAGGCGAAACTACCACCAAAGCATCAGTTCCAAACCAAGGTTGGAGCGTCAAAGACGCGGCATCACTCATGGCTCCGGGATAAAAGCCACCGACTTGGCAGTTATCTAAATCAGTCATGACGGAAAAGCTGGCGGTAGGTTTTGAAGAGTAGTGAACGTGGTGAATATCTACCCCAAGACTCTTGAGCTTAGCCATGTACTGGTGGCCATTTTCACCCACCGATCCGAGTAATACTGGCTGCTCACCTAGCTGACCTAGCGAGTACACAATGTTGGCAGCCACTCCGCCATCTGTTTCTCGGAGTTCATCAAGGAGCAAACTCACAGACAGAACTTTTAATTTATCAGGCTGAATCACGTCGGTAAACCGACCTTTAAACACCATGATCCGATCAATGGCAATGGAACCGCTCAGAATAATCTGCATAAGCGGCAGTATACCTGAATCTGCCTTGGTCTTGGAATCGTAGTTCAGGTTCGCTATATAATGGAAAGCCAGCATGTCACCGACACTTTTTCCCGCTTTTTTAATCACTATTCTCATCCTTGGACTGTTTGGAGCACTGGCTTATGGTTCATATCTGAGTGACCCCTATTTTAAAGATTCAAAAGTCAGCTCACCTTTTAAAGCAGAAGTTTCAAAAGACGGAGATATACACCTAAAGAAAGGTATTCGACCACATTTTGTGGACAATGTATTTTCCCGAGTTTCGGGTTATATACGAACCGGATTACGTATACCTCTGTATAGTTTACTGACGCCAGAAGCCCCGTTTCCTGGTAACGAAAACCAGATTATCGCGGCGATCCATGCTCAACGGTTTAATCCTGATAAACCCTATGTCATCACCGGCAGTCACTACTCCGACCTTTACGTCCGGAACATGGGTGTTTTCTTTAATGCTCTGCTGGATCCTCGGATACCGAGCACTCCACAGGACTGGGAAAACCGTCAACGGCTGGCATTACAAACGATTGCCTACGACATTGCCTTCATTGAACAAGCTGGAAAAGCCGTCACCACCATTGTGCCCCTCAATGCGCATGAGTTTACCGGCCTTAACATCTATGAGTATCCATCTGACGCTAACTTTGCGATTCTCTATACTTTAAATGCTTTGACTGATACTGAGTTTATAGCTAAATCGTTTCCTATTTATACTCAACAAAACAACCTCAAGACTCCCGAAGAATTCGGAAATATATCGGGTGAGTTGCAGACCGTTTTAGCCGGCCAAATGCTATTAGATGACAGTCGCGAGGCCTTGAGCAGCTCCCTCAATCACTATCTAGAGTTTGCTTTTGACCCAGAGTTGCGCCTGATAAAAAAGGATGTATTTCTCTCTAGCGCCCGAGACGGCGTTAAGCGCAAATCAGCCTTTTATGACAACGTCATTTTATGGGCAACAGTCCAACTGGCTGACTCCTTGCAGATCGCTCACTCGCCCACACCAGACAGAGAAATTTGGAAACAAAGCATTGTGGAAGCTTTCTGGGATGAGGAGCTCGGAATTTTTAAGGATGATTTGTCAGATCAGCCCGAGACCCAGTTTTCAGCGGATTCACTGATCGTAACTTCCACTGGCTTTCTTGATCTCAAACGCTCAGATGAGCGGATCAAGCTCCAACTCATAGTGGCGTATATTCAGGCTGAGAAGCTGGATCAGCCGTTCCCCCTTAGATACAGTCGTTCAAATCACCAAAATAATATGCAGTGGGCAGTCAAGTACTTTGCGCCGTCATACATGGGTGACGGCATCTGGAGTCACTGGGGTATGGAGTACATTAAAGCCGAGCTGCTCTTGGCTGACTTGACGCCTTCACAGTGCGAGCTGGCCAGTGATGCCCGTCAACATCTGGAAAAATATCGCCAAAACATCGAAAAGTATGGCGGCTACCCCGAGCTCTACAACGCCGATGGCACCATCTTTACGTCACCACTAGTGCATTCGGTGCTCCACACGGGCTGGGTGGTGAACTACGAGCAAGCGAAGATGCTCAGCACTCAGAGTCGTTGCGCTGTAGAATTATCTTATGAGTGAGACACAACCAGGAAAACCTGTCGAAAACTTCATCACTTTCTTTCGCAAAGAATCAGCTCGCTCTGAGTTTTCCAATATTTTGACTGAGGGTCTCAGAGCTTTTTTCACTACCTTAACCCCCCAGCACCAACAAGCTCTCCAGGAGTGTGAGGTGGTAGTAATGCCGAGTGGTTCAGTCCTCAGAGGCACCGCTGCCCCTGGCAGTGATATCGACTTGGCAATTTTTTATGATGAACCTGCTATCAATAGCAAAGCCCAAGACCCTACACTAGAAAAAGGCCAGATAGCGGATTCAACTCTCGATGCATGGTTGGAAATACCGCGCCTGTCTGCTTTTCTAACCGAGTTTATTAAAAGTAGGGTCTAGTAAAGATAAGCACAAATTAGCGTGCTAAAATAGCGACTAGATCAATGAAAAACAAGTATTGCAGGCGTTCACGAATCACTGAGGTAAAATTTCGCAAGATTTTAGATTGCTTTTCCAAAGATTTAGACACATATTTAACAGCTGAAATTTCTGGTATTTC